>Ga0209603_1000134_pt1 | contig 98313 bp, 87 predicted proteins | sample COGITO_mtgs_1206_FD_184812 | JGI IMG/M metagenome (GOLD analysis project Ga0209603, IMG submission 184812) | Pelagic marine microbial communities from North Sea - COGITO_mtgs_120607 (SPAdes) (version 2) | ecosystem: Environmental > Aquatic > Marine > Epipelagic ...
ACCTCATTAGCTGAACTTGGTGAATTTGGTTTGATCAAACATATTACAAAATATTTTAAGGTTGCAAATGCATCAACCGTGAAAGCAATTGGTGACGATGCAGCTGTTCTAGATGCATCAGAAAAACAAACGCTGGTTAGCACAGATTTGTTGATTGAAGGGGTTCATTTTGATTTAAGTTATATGCCTCTCAAACATCTAGGGTACAAAGCGGTGATGGTCAATCTTTCAGACGTGTTTGCAATGAACGGAACTGCAGCGCAAATTACAGTTTCTATTGCTGTATCAAATAGGTTTCCTTTGGAAGCAATAGAAGAATTGTATGCTGGAATTCAGTTGGCATGTGAAACATATAAAGTAGATTTAATAGGTGGAGACACCACCTCCTCTAACAAAGGAATCTTGATTTCTGTTACAGCAATAGGGAAAGCTAATAAAGAAGAGGTTGTTTATAGAGATGGGGCAAAGGAAACCGATTTAATTGTTGTTACTGGAGATTTAGGAGCAGCCTATTTAGGATTGCAAGTTTTAGAAAGAGAGAAACAAGTTTTTAAGGTTGACCCAAAGAATCAACCAGATTTAGACAATTATACCTACCTAATTGAGCGTCAATTAAAACCAGAAGCCCGTAAAGACATTGTGGGTTTGTTAAAAGAATTGGACGTAAAACCAACTTCTATGATAGATGTTTCTGACGGATTATCTTCTGAGCTTTTTCATATTTGTACACAGAGTAAGGTAGGATGTAAAGTTTATGAAGAGAAGTTGCCATTAGATCCTCAAGTAATTTCTGCTTGTGAAGAATTTGAGTTAGACTCTACAATGGTTGCCCTAAGTGGAGGTGAAGATTATGAACTTTTATTTACAATACCTATTGCTGATTTTGATAAAATAAAAGGGAATCCTAACTTTTCTATTATTGGCCACGTTACTTCAGAGAATCAAGGCTTAAATTTGGTAACAAGAGCAAATCAAGAAATAGAGTTAAAGGCGCAAGGATGGAATGCTTTAAAGGATCACTAAAGAGAAATCAGTCCATTTTTTATAATACCATTAAATTACAACCTCTTATGTCTGAGTTGTCAAAACGGCCAATAATTTCAAAAGTTCCGTTTTGGTGGACTTTCCCCAAGTCTTGAGTTGCTAAAAAAGAGCAAGAATTATAATTGGCTAAATCAATTACATTGATTCCTCCTGCTTTTCCTGTTGGTAAAATAGTTAATGCGTCTTCAGTATCTCGCGTTAAAATTCTCATCCAAGAAGGTGTTCCAAAAATGCCATTTCCTTTAGAGTATCCTTGACTTAATAATTCTGTCATTCCGTATTCTGAATGAATTGCATCCACACCAAATCCGTTTTGTAAAATTTGATGCAATTCATCTCTAACCAACTCTTTTCTTCTTCCTTTCATGCCACCCGTTTCCATCACTATTGTATTTTTTAATTGAAATTTGTGTTTTTCAATCAAATCCAACAACGCAAAAGAAACTCCAATCAACACGATTTTTTGGCCCTTTTTGTCAAGATGAATCAGTTTTTTAGCCAATTCATCAATATTATTTAAATAGAATCCACTTTTTTTGTTTTTAGACCTCTTTATTAAATCAGCTACCATATAAACCAAAGAAGAACCCTTTCTTTCCAAATAATTAGGCAATAAAGCTAAAACAGCATAGTCTTCTATGTTTCCATAAAAATGAGCAAACCCTTTTAAGTAACTTTCTTTATAGAATTCAATATCTGTTACATAATGCTTGCTTGTGATGCTTCCTGTAGTTCCCGAACTTGTAAAAACCTCTTGCACTTCCTCTAGAGAGGAAATGATTTTTTTATTCTTAAAAAATTGAATGGGTAAAAAAGGAATTTGTTCAAGGGAGTGAATATCTGAAGGATGAATGTATAATAAGTCACAAAAAGAACGGTATACTTTATTGTTTTCAAACTGATGTCTAAAAACACTGAAAGCCATTTGCTTAAAATCTTCTTTGTTTTTGATGTTAAAAACGTTATTTTGCATATACTTTTGCAAAAATAGCATTATTACGCGCAACCTTTTAAAATTATTTCATCTATATAATAAATAACCCAAAAAACAAAAAACAAAAAAAATGAAAAATTATTTGATACTTTTCTTTGGATTACTAGTTTTTCACTCTTGTTTCGATAACAACCAGGAGGCTCCGAACTATCGTTTTGAATACCTACCAATAGACTCAGCAATCACTCCTGAAAGTTTTACTTTCGGTGAAATAGATACGATTACTCTCACATATTTTTTGCCAAATGGCTGTTATTCATTTGACCAAATTTATTATGAAGTGATTGATACTACAAGGGTTGTTGCCGTTTCAGCAATTGTCGAATTGGACATGCCTTGTACCGAGGCACTCATTCAAGAGGAAGCTAAATTTACCGTAAGAGCCACTCAAAAGGAAGACTATCTGTTTAAATTTTTTAAAGGAAAAGATAGTATTGGTTCAGATATTTTTGAAGAAGTGGTTGTTCCTGTAAATTAGAAACAGTAAACAAAAGCCTTCGCAAAACAATGTTATGACAAAAAAGAGTAGCACCAACTAACCATTATCAATGTTATTGAGATAAACAAAGCTTAAATGTTTAAAAACAAACAATAACAATTGTTTTTGTTAAATTTACAAGTCGTTGAAATTATTTGTATTTTTGAGTTTTAACAAAAAAAAACTACAAAATGACAGATTTTGGAATTAAAGAAGCGCTGCTGGAATTAGGCATAAAAGATATAAATGAGGGGACTTCTCCGGGTTCTAATAATTTTTCTAATGGCGAAATTATTGAATCCCATTCTCCTGTTGATGGAAAACTGATTGGTAAAGTAAAAGCGACTACAAAAGAAGATTTCGAAAGACTGATGGAAACAGCTACTGAAGCTTTTCTTTCTTTTAGAAATATGCCTGCTCCACAGAGAGGAGAAATTGTTCGTCAGTTTGGAAATAAATTAAGAGCAAAAAAAGAAGCTCTTGGAAAATTGGTTTCTTATGAAATGGGAAAATCATACCAAGAAGGTTTGGGTGAGGTTCAAGAAATGATTGACATTTGTGATTTTGCTGTTGGACTTTCAAGACAATTAAACGGACAAACAATTCCGTCTGAAAGACCTGGACATGTGATGAGAGAGCAGTGGCATCCAATTGGTGTTGTTGGTATCATTTCTGCATTTAATTTTCCGGTTGCCGTTTGGGCATGGAACACATCTTTAGCATGGATTTGTGGTAATGTATGTGTCTGGAAAGGTTCTGAAAAAACTCCTTTGTGTTCAGTTGCCTGTCAAAATATCATTGCGGATGTTTTAAAAGAAAATAGTTTACCAGAAGGAATCTCTTGTATTATTAATGGAGATTATAAAGTTGGCGAAATGATAACGACCGATCGTAGAGTGCCATTAGTTTCTGCTACAGGTTCTAGCAGAATGGGGAGAATTGTTGGTGCAATTGTCGCTGAACGTTTTGGAAAATCTTTATTAGAATTGGGCGGTAACAATGCTATTATAATCACCCCAACTGCAGATTTAAAAGTAGTAGTTCCTGGGGCTGTTTTTGGTGCTGTTGGAACTTGCGGGCAACGTTGTACATCTACAAGAAGACTCATTATTCACGAATCTGTTTATGATAAAGTAAGAGATGCCATTGTTGGTGCTTATGGGCAATTAACGATTGGAAACCCGTTAGACGAAAAAAATCACATTGGGCCATTAATTGATCACGATTCAGTGAACACTTATTTAGCGGCCATTGAAAAAGCAAAAGCAGAGGGTGGAAATGTATTGGTAGACGGAGGAGTCTTAAAAGGAGAAGGATACGAAAGTGGCTGTTACGTTAAACCTGCAATTATAGAAGCTGAAAATCATTTCGAAATTGTACAACACGAAACTTTTGCCCCAATTTTATATTTAATGAAATATACTGGCGAAGTAGAAAATGCTATTGACAAACAAAACGGTGTTACCCAAGGATTATCATCTGCAATTATGACCAATGAATTAAAAGAGGCAGAAAAATTCTTGTCTTATGCTGGTTCAGATTGCGGAATTGCAAATGTAAATATCGGAACTTCAGGAGCAGAAATTGGTGGCGCTTTTGGTGGTGAAAAAGAAACTGGTGGTGGACGTGAATCCGGATCTGATGCATGGAAAGTATATATGAGAAGACAAACAAATACAATTAACTATTCTGATGAGTTACCTTTAGCACAAGGAATTAAGTTTGATCTTTAATAGATACTAATCTTTAATATGTCAAAAAACCCAACTTTTTAGAGTTGGGTTTTTTGATAAATAAATTAAATCTAATATTATTCATTGAAAAGGAATTATAACCTAAAAAAATAAATAAAGAATGTGATAGGTCCTCAAAAAAAATAGAGGATAAAAATTATAATTAAACTATCTTGTTTTTTTTTAGTCTAAAATTTATGAAATCAGAACACATACAACATTTATATAACAGGGTTGGTTTTGGTATTGAACCAAATAAACTTTTACGGTTATCTAAGAAAAGTAAAAAAGAGGTAGTAAACGAGTTGTTTTTTTTCTCAAAAAAATCAACCAACTTATCCGTAGACACCTCTTTTTTAAAAGAAAGTACGTTCAAAGATTTTAAAAACAGAGAGAAGAGGAAGGCCTTTCAAAAAATAAGCAGAAAAAAAGTAGTTGAATTTTCCTTAGCTTGGTTTCAAAGATTAAATAATCCTTCAGAAATTTTAAGGGAAAAAATGACTTTATTTTGGACAAATCATTTTGTTTGCGAGAATAAAAATATTTTATATGTAGAGAGCTACAACAATATGTTGCGTAAAAATGCTTTGGGAAATTTTAGAGATTTCACGAAAATTGTTTCTAAAGAAGCCGCAATGCTTAATTATTTGAATAATAAACAAAACAGAAAAAAAAGTCCCAATGAGAATTTTGCACGCGAATTAATGGAGCTTTTTACATTGGGTCAAAAAAACTATACTGAGAAAGATATTAAAGAGTCTGCGAGATCATTTACAGGATATAGTCATAATTTCAAAGGTAAATTTATCTTTAAAAAAAAGCAGCATGATGAAAATGAAAAAATCTTTTTTGGGAAATCTGGAAATTTTAATGGTGATGATATCATAGATCTTATTCTTGAAAAAAAACAATGTGCAAGATTTATCTCAGAAAAAATTTACGCTTATTTTGTAAACGAAACCATCAATACAAAACATGTAAATGAAATGGTGGAAGTTTTCTATAAAGATTATAACATTGAAAAATTAATGCGTTTTGTATTGCTTTCTAAATGGTTTTATTCTGAAGAAAATATAGGAGTCAAAATAAAATCACCAATTGAATTTTTAGTAGGAATCAATACAATAGTCCCTTACAAAATAGAAAAACCAAAACAAATAATTTTAATTCAAAGACTATTAGGACAAGTATTAACAAGTCCGCCAAATGTTGCAGGGTGGAAAACAGGACGAAATTGGATAAACAGCAATACGATTGTAACACGTTTGCGTCTGCCTTCTATGTTATTAAATAATGCTGAAATTGCCTATTCAGAAATTGGCAATGAAGAAACATTGATAACAGATTTTAATAAAAGAAAATTACGAAGACTGGCTTTTATAAAAGTTTCTGCAGATTGGAATAATTTTGAAGAAAATTTTAAAAACAAAGACAACAAACAATTAATACATCAAATAATTACCACAAAATTAAATAAAGGGACAGCAAAAATGTTAGAAGGAAACTTAAAGCTTTCTAAACAAAGCTTTGTAGTCCAACTAATGAGTTTGCCAGAATACCAACTTTGCTAAATTTAATAAATTATGAAACGAAGAGATTTTTTAAAACAGACAAGCCTCGCTTCTGGGATGTTTTTTGTACCTCAGTTTTTAAAAGCTTTTGAACAACTTCCAAATAGAACATATAGCAATAAAAAAGTGGTAATTATTCAGTTAAAAGGAGGAAATGATGGATTGAATACGGTTGTTCCTTTCAACAATGATATTTACTATCAAAAGAGAGAAAATATTGCTTTAAAACAAAGCGATTTATTTAAAATTTCTGATGAGGTAGGGCTTCACAAAAGCCTACAGCCTCTTCAGAATTTATACGACAAGGGATTTGTTAGCATTATAAATAATGTGGGGTACCCAAATCCCAATTTATCACATTTTAGAGCTACTGATATTTGGCAAACAGCAAGCGACAGTAATGAATATTTGCAAAATGGTTGGGTGGGTCGTTATTTAGATTTTATTAAAGGAAGCCCTTATAAGGCGATTGAAGTTGATGAAATTTTATCTTTAATGTTGAAAGGGGAAACACAAAACGGTTTGGCGGTTACAGATTCAAAAATGTTTTACAATTCGATGCGTTCACCATTTTTTAATACTGTTGAAACCAATTACAAAGATGCCCATTTAAGTGAACATAATTTAGGCTATTTGTACAGTACAATGATTGATGCTAAATCTTCTGCAAAACATATTCACGAGAAAACCAAGACAAAAAGCACTTCTGCAGAATACCCTAAAAATATTTTTGGAAAACAGCTAAAAACAATTTCTCAATTTATAAATTCTGGCCTAGAAACTCAGGTATATTACGCAGGGTTAAGTGGTTTTGACACCCATGCAAATCAAAAAAACACACAAGCAAGATTGCTAAAATTATATGCAGAAAGTATGGAGGTTTTTGTTGAAGATTTGCAAAAAAATAATACGTTTGACGACGTTCTGATCTTAACTTTCTCTGAATTTGGAAGACGTGTAAAACAAAATGAATCTAAAGGAACTGATCACGGAGCAGCAAACAATGTTTTTGTAATGGGGAAAAACTTAAACCAACAAGGCCTTTACAACAATTTACCTAATTTAGAGGATTTAGATAAAAATGGGAACCTTAAATATAAGATAGACTTTCGAGAGATTTATGCAACTATTCTAGATAAATGGCTTGAAGTAGACGATTTGGCAATCTTAAATAAATCGTTCTCTAAGTTAAATTTTGTATAATAATTTTTTGAAAAAGAATTAAAAGAAGCGTTAATTGTACGTTACTTTTCTAATAATACGCAACGCCTCTTTGTATTTGATATACGTAGTTTTATTTTCTAAATTTTTTATATAATTTTTTGCTTTTTTTAACTGCTCTGAAATTTCAGTAAAACCATGTAAAAAGCAAATAAGACAGTTTGTCGGTAGGCGTAAAATGTCTTCATGTTCAATTACAGAAAGCGAAATATTTTCTTCAATTTTTTTAACGATGGCATTACAATTATTAGAGATGTGTTGAATGATTTCATCATCAAACTTTGGAGGAATGAATAAAAACTCTTTAACAATATCGTGTTTGCCGTTTCTTTTAAAATTGATAATAGTTTTTTCTAAAGGATAGTGTTTTTCTTTTTCTTCCAAACCTAAAACAATGAACTCAGTCACAATAAAAGAATCATTATTATATCTAATTTGCACATCATCTAAAGCAGAAAAAAATAATTTTACTTGTTCATTAATTAATTCAATGTCTACTCTAGAATAGAATTCTTTACCATTTAAAATTCTCTTTTCTCCTGCCCAACAGATTACAAATTGCTCATTAAAAACTTTGTATTTTGGGTTGTATTGCGCTTTATGACTATTTATGAAGTCAAAAACGCCGTCTAAAGTGAGTTTGATATTATTACGAGCATTGTTTTCAATACTAGTAACAATTTCTTTATTTGTGCTTTGTAGCTCAAAATTTAAAGGTGTTGGCATAGAATTGCTTCCGCGTCTGTAAAAAGCAGTTCCTTTTTTATATTTCCAGGCATTTTTTAAAAGTGAAGTCACTTTATTAATAGGGTGAATAGACACTAAACCAACCACTTTATGGCGAGGTAATCTTGGAAAAGGAACATTTTCATATTCAATCTTGGGAGGGTTTTTTAAATAGGCATTTACCAAGTTCTGAATTTTACTATCATCAAAAAAATCGACTCCAATAATTTTATTTTCTTCATCTTCAATACCAGTTACGATATAAGAATTATTCATTGGATTAGAGTTTGAAAGCGCGCAAATATGTTTTAAAAACTTTGCTTTTCCGTCTTTTGAACTCAATGATAATTTCTGCTTCTTATCAAAAAAACTATTCTCATCGTTATGAGAAAGGAGGTTTTTAATCAATAAGCGTTTGTTTATCATTACTTTTTATTAAGAATTGTTGCGCTTGCTTGTGCGGTAGGATATACTACTAGATCTTCAATATTTACGTGATACGGTCTGGTTACCACAAAATGAATAATATCTGCAATATCTTCTGCTTGCAAAGCTTTATACCCAGCATATACCGCTTTTGCTTTTTTAGAATCCCCTTTAAATCGAACATCAGAAAATTCTGTTTCTACCAAACCAGGATGAATTGCTCCAACTCTTATATTGTATTGATTTAAATCTAACCTCATAGACTTATTTAGAGCATTTACAGCAAACTTTGATGCACAATATACATTACCATTAGCGTATACTTCTTTACCTGCAATAGAGCCTATATTTACAATAAAGCCATTATTTTTTTCTATCATTTGAGGAATAATCGCTTTTGAAACATACAACAAGCCCTTTACGTTTCCATCAATCATTGCATCCCAGTCGTCAATATTCCCTTCCTGTATGGATGATAAACCGTGTGCATTTCCTGCATTATTGATTAGAATATCTATCTTTTTAAACCCTTCTGGAACAGATTTTATTGCAATTTCTACTTCGTCCCTTTTAGAAACATCGAATTGTAAAGTAGTTACTTCTGTTAGTTTTGATAAGGCTGCTTGAAGTTTTTCTAATCTTTCTGTTCTTCTTCCACAGAGCACTAATTTTATATTATTTTTAGCAAAAATTTCTGCAGTCGCTTTTCCAATACCTGAGGTTGCACCAGTTATAAATGCGGTAGTTTTCATTTAATTTTGAAGTTTAGTCTTTTAAAATTAAAAAAACTACTAGTTCCAATGCTTTTTTATAATATGAAGTTTTCATCAATTATTAACAAACAAAAAACCGCTCTATCTACAGAGTTGTTTTCTTTTCAATTGATTGATAGGAAATAGTCAACTAAAAAATCAACCAACCAAACGTTATTTAAGAATTTCTTAGAACCATTTTTTTCTCCCTATTTTAGTGCGTTTTCTGGCTTCTTTCCCTTCAACTTTTTCCGCTTCTTTTTTAGACTTTTTACCCTTTATATATCGAACAAATTGTCTTCTAAAAACTCATTCTAATTAGGATGAGTTTCATATTGATTCTTTAATTTTTATTTGCTTTCGGAAAAAAAATAGGTTTCGAATTTTCTATATTTTTAATTTTGAAATAGTTGGTTTTACCACCTAACCTATAACTTAGAACAGCTTCGTTATTTTTTAATTCAAAGGGAAATTTTTTTAATTTTGGGACTGAATTTTTTATTTCTTTAGCAACGTTTATATCTAAAATAAAATCACTTTTCAGCCGACTTGATGTATTAAAATGACCTATTAAAAGCATTTTTTCACCAACCATATTGATTTCTACTTTCGTTGCTTTTTTATGAAAAAACAATGAATCAAAAGCAATCGTTGAATTTTCTTTCAACGCGATTACCAACTGAATCCCTTTGACCCCTGGTTGCCCACCAACCCAACTATTATAAGCTGATTTTTCTAATTGAAAAGGAGCCTCCTTTTCGATATTTATGCTCTTACACAGAGAAAAGCTGATTATAATTAGAGTTATTGAAATAAGTTTTATGGCCCTCATTTTTTATATTTAACACGTATGTTCCAAAAAGTATACCAAGATATAAAAAATTAGAAAACAGGTTTATACAAATGAAGTTTCTAACAATAAAAAAGCGAACCAATTGGTTCGCTTTTTAAATATCAAAAAGTTATATTTTTTAATTATTTAGAGCTTCTGCTTATTGATCACTTAACTTCGCTATCGCTCTGTTTAATTATTCAATGCCTCCGCTCCTCCAACAATTTCTAAAATTTCGTTTGTAATTGCTGCTTGACGTGCTTTGTTGTACGTCAACAATAATTCATCTCTTAATTCTTTTGCGTTGTCAGTTGCTTTGTGCATTGCGGTCATACGTGCGCCGTGCTCTGAAGCAAAACTATCTCTGATAGATTTGTATAACTGAGTTTTTAAAGACTTTGGTATTAAAGCCTCAACAATTTCTAATTTAGAAGGTTCAAAAATATAATCAGAATTTACTGCATTTGGGTCTCCACCTTCGATAGGTTTTATGGGTAAAAATTGTTCTACTTGCGGAATCTGAGTTGCCGCATTTTTAAATTGATTGTATATGATATCAATTTTATCATAGGTTCCCTCAGCGTATAAATTCATTAACTCTTGAGCTATAGCAGCAACATTATCAAAAGTTAAGTCGTCATAAATATCATTTTTTGTACCTGCAATATTGAATTGTTTTGACAATAGATCTCCACCTTTTTTACCAATTGTAAACAAACCTACTTCAACAGCACTGTATTTTTCCTCTACAGTTTTAAGAACCTGTTTTGTTATTGAAGAGTTAAAACCGCCACACAAGCCTCTATTTGAAGTTATTGCAACTACTAAAACTTTAGAAACCTCTCTTTGTGTTGAATACACACCACCAGCATCACTGTCTAAAGTTGCACTTAAATTTTGAAGTAATTCTGATAGCTTAGATGAATAAGGACGCATTGCAGTGATCGCATCTTGTGCTTTTTTCAACTTAGCAGCAGAGACCATTTTCATGGCAGATGTTATCTGCATTGTTGATTTAATGGAGGTAATTCTATTCCGTATTTCTTTTAAGTTTGCCATTCTAATCTAATTTTGAAATTCCCGCTTTCGCAGGAATTTCAACTATTTTTTATGCAAAGTGAGTAGAAATTTCTTTAGCAGCTGCTTCTAAAACAGCAATTGTTTCTGCCGTTAATTTGCCAGACTTTAATACATCTAAAGTATCTCTGTGTTTTGCGTTTAAGTAATCGATGTAATCTCTTTCGAATTTCTTTACTTGATTTACAGGAACGTCTTTTAACAAGTTCTTAGAACCAGCATAAATAATCGCAACTTGGTCTTCTACCGAGTAAGGATCATTTTGAGCTTGTTTTAAAATTTCAACATTCCGTTGACCTTTAGAAATTACACTCATTGTAGCTGCGTCTAAGTCAGAACCAAACTTTGCAAATGCTTCTAATTCACGATATTGTGCTTGGTCTAATTTTAAAGTACCAGATACCTTCTTCATTGATTTAATCTGTGCGTTACCACCAACACGAGATACAGAAATACCCACGTTAATTGCTGGACGAACACCGGAGTTAAATAAATCTCCATCCAAGAAAATTTGACCATCTGTAATTGAAATTACATTTGTTGGAATGTATGCAGATACGTCACCAGCTTGTGTTTCAATAATAGGCAATGCTGTTAAAGAACCTCCACCTTTTACGATTCCTTTTAAGGAATCTGGTAAATCATTCATTTCACTTGCTATTTTATCGTCATTAATCACTTTTGCAGCACGCTCTAACAACCTTGAGTGTAAGTAAAAAACATCTCCTGGATATGCTTCACGCCCTGGAGGTCTTCTTAATAATAAAGAAATTTCTCGGTAGGCAACTGCTTGTTTAGACAAATCATCATAAATAATTAAAGCAGGTCTTCCTGAATCTCTAAAATATTCTCCAATTGCAGCTCCGGCAAAAGGAGCATAAACTTGCATTGCTGCAGGATCAGATGCATTTGCAGCTACAATTGTGGTATATGCTAAAGCGCCTTTTTCTTCTAACATGTTTGCAATTGCAGCTACTGTTGAAGCTTTTTGACCGATTGCAACATATATACAATATACGGGTTCACCAGCATCGAAAAACTCTTTTTGATTTAAGATTGTATCAATAGCAACTGTAGACTTACCAGTCTGACGGTCACCAATAATCAACTCACGTTGACCTCTACCAACAGGAATCATTGCATCAATAGATTTGATACCCGTTTGAAGTGGTTCTGTTACAGGTTCTCTAAAAATAACTCCAGGAGCTCTTCGTTCTAAAGGCATTTGATAAGTCTTACCTGAGATAGGTCCTTTACCATCAATAGGATTTCCTAAAGTATCTAATACTCTACCAACCACTCCTTCTCCTGCTTTTAAAGAAGCAATACGCTCAGTACGTTTAACAGTAGAACCCTCTTTAACTGAGGTAGAAGCTCCTAATAATACAACACCTGCATTGTCTTCTTCTAAGTTTAATACGATCCCTTCTAATCCGTTCTCGAATTCTACTAATTCTCCATATTGAACATTGGAAAGACCGTAAACACGAGCAATTCCGTCTCCTACTTGTAAAACAGTTCCTACTTCGTTTAAAGTTGCCTTAGCCTCAAAGTTTGTTAACTGTTGCTTTAAAATTGCTGATACTTCAGCTGGTTTAATACTTGCCATCTTTTATAATTTGATGTATTATTAAATTTTTGGAATGTAATGACTATTGTCAAATTCCTTTTTCAATTCATTTAAATAATTAGAGATGCTTGCATCATACTGCACATCTCCCACGCGCAAAATAAATCCTCCTAATATGGCCGGATTTACTTCGTTTTCTAGACTCGCCTTTTCACCTGTTAAGGTTACAATTTTTGCTAAAATTTGTTTTTCTATTTCGCTAGTTAAAGGAATAGCTGTTGTAACTTTTGCTACTTGCAAATGCTTTTCAAAATCATAAATGATTGCATATTGTTTTGCAATAGATGCTAGCATTGCTATTCTTTTGTTGTCTTTTAATAAGTGAAATAAGCCAAGTGTAATCGCATTCACTTTTTCTTTAAATAAAGCGTTTAACACGTTTATTTTATCAGAAGACTTAACGATAGGGCTGTTCAACATTACTTCAAATTCTTCATTTTCAGAAATTGTAGTTGTTATGAATAACATATCGTCATTTACAGCAGTTTCTTCTTTAGAATCTTTGGCAAGATTTAAAAGTGCTTTTGCATACCGTATTGCTGCTCTTGCGTTTTTCATCTTTTACTTAATTTAAAGTAACATCTTTTAAAATCCCTTCAACTAACTCTAGTTGCTCTTTCTTATTAGACAACTCTTTTTTAATTACTGATTCTGCAATTCCGATAGACAATTCTGCTACATTTTTTTTGATTTCTGCCAAAGCAGCTTGTTTTTCTTGAATGATTGCATCCTGTGCGTTTTCAATCAATTTTGTTGTTACTTCTTTTGCTTCTTCTTTTGCTTCAGTAACTATATTGTCTGCAATGTCTCTTGCTTCTTTCATCATTGCCTCTCTTTCTGCTCTTGCTTCTTTTACTAATTTTGCATTATCTGCTTGTAAGTTCTGCATTTCACTGCGCGCATTTTCTGCTGATGCCAAAGCGTCTTTAATACCAGATTCTCTTTCTTCCAAAGAGTTTAAAATAGGTTTCCAAGCAAATTTTACCATTAGAGCGATCAACGCCAATAATAAGATTAACGAAACTACAAATAACCCAGGTGAAAAATCGTTTAATAAAGTTTCCATTTTATAAACTAGTTAATGTTTAATTTTTTAATGTTTAATTTTAAAAATAGGTTCTGTAACCAACCGTTACAGAACACTATTTTTTGTTTGGATTATTTTCCTAAGAATAAAGCTCCAAATGCCAAACCTTCTAATAATGCAGCGATAATAATCATTGCTGTTTGAATTTTTCCAGTTGCTTCTGGTTGTCTTGCAATACCTTCCATTGCTTTACCACCAATTTGACCCAAACCAATTCCTGCTCCGATTACGATTAATCCTGCTCCAATTAAATTGTACATAATAATTGTATTTATATTAAATTAAACAAATTTGTATTAATGATGTTCAGGCTCTGCTACTGCCATACCAATAAATAATGCTGAAAGCATTGTAAAGATATATGCCTGTAAAAAAGCTACTAAAACCTCAATTAATGTTATAAAAAATGATAATACTAAAGACAACCCTGTTGCTCCAACAACCCCTAAGGATTCTTTAAGAGTAAACATAATTGCAATTAAGCTCATTACCACAATATGACCTGCTGAAATGTTTGCGAACAAACGTACTAATAGTGAAAATGGTTTGATAATTAAAGCACCTGCTAATTCTATAATTGCCAATACCGGACGAATCAAAGCAGGAACACCTGGCATCCAAATCATATGCATCCAATAGTCTTTATTTCCACTTACTGTATAAATTACTAGGGTAAAAATTGCCAGACAACCGGTTACTGCTAACTGTCCTGTTACATTAAACCCTAATGGAGTTAAACCTGCTAAGTTCAATACCCAGATAAAGAAAAACACCGTTAATAAATATCCAGTAAATCTTCTGTAATGTTTTTCACCAATATTTGGTCTTGCTATTTCGTCACGAACATATAAAACCAAAGGTTCTAAAACTCTGGCAAAACCAGTAGGGATTTGTTTTGTTTTGTATTGTTTTGCTAATCTTGAAAACCAAAACAATAATAGGGTCCCAATTAGAAGAATCCCTACAACACTTTTTGTAATTGAGAAATCTAATGTTTTGTGTGCGTTTGTTGCATGATGTGTTTCATCAAAAGAAAGGGATGCTGCTCCTTTGTCTAACTCGTAGATTTTAGAGTGAATTTTTGCAAATTTTAATCCTTTTTTTTCTACAATTACATGTCCATCGTCGTTGTGGTGAAATTCTGAGGACATAAAAGTAACGAGACCTTCACTTGACCACAGAATAACTGGCAAAGGGAAACCGATATGTTTTCTTTCACCTTCATCAGAGGTGTATGAAAATAGCGAAAAGTCATGAGAATCTTTGATGTGGTGAAGAATATAAGCTTCTACCTCTTCTTTTGTATTTATACGCCCACCATCATTTTGATTGTCGTGTTTTTTATCAGATTCTGAAGCAAAGCTTGTTGTGGAAAACAAGGCTATAACTGCAATTAAAAGAAATTTGATTGTTTTTTGTGCAACCTTCATTGTAAAAATACGCTTTCTAAATTCGGCGCAAAGATATGGAATAATTCAAAATTACAAACCTTTTTTAGCGCTATTTTTTATTATTGTTTTTTCTTCAAAATTTTTGCGACAATAAGGGCTTCTGTAGCTAAAAAAAGAATCACAGGGATAAATAATGACATCCTTGCAGAAAGAGATAATTCTTCTTTGGTAAAGATTGATTTGTAAAAAAGCACGCAGAAAAGTGTAATTTTTAATAGAATAGAACCAAGGTAAATAAAACCCAGTTGTTCATAAATCTTATCAATTGTTGAAAATACAAAAAAATTAAGACAAAGCACTGCTGAAAAGCTCAGGTGAAATAAGTATACTTTTTTTAATGAGAAAGGGATCTTTATTTGTTGGCTTTCTAAAAAAAAATCATGCACTGAAAAACCAATTAAGAACACCATAAAGAGAACAATGGAATTGGTAAGAATGCGTTTAATCATTAATTTTGTTGGCTTGTTTAATGAATGAATACATTGCTAAAAAAATAGCAACAAGCGTTGTTATTTCTGTTAAAAAAGAAGTTTCAAATTTCGTGTCCAACCATTTTCCTAGTAAAAAACCTAAGTAAATAGTCAGTCCCATTTGCAAACCAGCACTTGAGAGCTGAAGGGCTTTGTTAGGCGGTTTTTTCTGAAAGTCTTTTTTCGTCATTGTCAGAATTCAATTCTTTTACAGCTCCTTTCATAGCGCAGGTAGCATTAAACGACGCTCCGGGTTCTATCGAAAGTTTACCAATTATTACTTCTCCAGAAATATCTGCTGTTGCTTTTATAGTTAAGGTATTAGAGACCAAAAGTTCTCCAGAAAATTTTCCTTCAATATCTGCATTTGTTGCTTCAACCTTTCCTTTTATGAAACCATCAGATCCAATTATAACTCTGCCATCAGTTTTTAATGATCCTTCGAGGGTGCCATCAATTCTAAAATCCCCATCTGATTTAATATCTCCAATAATTGTTGTGTTTTTAGCGATAACATTTCTTTCCATAACGTTACTTTTTTCTGGGTTTGTGTTTTTACGAAACATTTTACTTATTTAATTGCAGTACTAATTCTTTTGCTTTTTTTCCTTCTTCTGTACTTCCATAGCTAACTGCTATAAAATCTAAGGCAATTTTATAGGCTTCTTTTTCTTTGTATTTGCCTATAGCATATGCTTTTAAGAGTTCAAATTTAGGGATTAATTTTGAATTTTGTATGGTTGGGATAAGAGTATCTATTTTAGCAACGGTTTCTTCGAACTTATCTTCTTTAAATATATAATATATTTCTTTGTATAATTCTTGCAGTTCATCAATGGATATTTCTTCTTCAAAGGGCTTGTTAGGGTTCCTTAGAATTTGAGCAAATTTTGTTTTCGGATATTCAGAAAGTATTATCTTTTTGTGTTTGTTTGCTTTTGTTGCGTCTTTTAAATCAGAATAAAGTTTGTGTAAATGCCAGTTAATAGGTAGAATTAATTCTTTTTTAGGATTTAATCCAGAGACTCTTTCCAGTCGTTGAATAGCTAGTTTTGAGTCTTTTAATTGTTCTTTGTAAATAATTCCTAATTCATACAAAGCATCATTTCTATCAAGTTTTAAGGTGTCAATTACTTTTTTGTCAGTAGGAATCGTTTTAAGATAACTCTTTAAATCGTATCGAGAATTTTTTGTGGATACTTGTAAAGCATTTTTTTCTGTTGAATTTGAACCCATTTTAGAAGACCATCTCCAAGCATCTTCTAACGTTCTAGTTCCCCAAGTTTTTTTAAACGCTGTTTTCCCGAAATTTAAAGACTGAGAATTGTAGAAATACCATTTTCCTTTGTTTGATGATTGAAGAGAATTCCCCCCAAAGGATGCTCCGAAAGCTTGTTGATTTAACTTTAGCTGTGCTGCTTTTTCATCCTTCTCTTTAAGCTTGTCTATATATTTTTGAAAATAAGCTTCTTGTTCTGTTTTAGAAAAGGAGACTATTTTAAGAATACTATCATTTTTACGAATGGTATTTTCAAAATTAATTAAAGAAGCTAAGTTTCTGTGTTTTCTTTTAATACGTCTTATTCTTAAATTTAGAGTATCTGTTGAAATCGATAATACACTATCATAATAAGAATTTGCTAATTGGTATTTAGAATTTTTGAAATTAATATTTCCTAATTTTTCATAGGTAAAGGTTTTTTGTTTACTATTATTTGATTTAGTTCTAAGCGATTTGTTATAGTAATCAATTGCTAGATTGTTACTGTCGCTTTTTTCGTACAAGAAACCAACCTGATAATAGAGCGCGTCTAGATAGGCTTTATTGTCTCTGTTTTTAATTAACTTTTGCATCTTTTCTAAAATTGCAGTAGCAGAAGAATCAGTGGTAGAATTTTTTGCCAGTTCAATATTTGCGTTCATTTTATATTTGAACGGTGCCTTTTTAAAGTTGATGATTTTGTTGAACACAAATGAAGCAGAGTCTTTTTTCTCTTCAGAACTATAAATTTGCCCCAACACAAATAAGTTTCTAGCTCCTTGATCTTTATTTTTTAAACTTTCAGTTGCTTTGATAAGGTATTTTTTAGCTTTTTGAATACTATCTGCTTTGATATATGCCATTGCCAAAGCGGTATACCCTTGTTCTTTAATTATTTCGGGTAATTCAGCTTCAAGGCTGTCTCTTACTTCAAGAAGTAGCTTCATGGATTCGATAGCGAATTCCTCATTATCGATTCTTATATTCGCTTTTGCTCTCCAAATTTTAGTTTCATTGATTAAGTTTGCAAAAGGATAACTGGCAATAATATAGTTAAAAGCCTCTATTGCCGGGATAAAACGTTGCTCATAATAACGAGCTTTGCCTAATAAGAGGTAAGCCTCATCAATTTGGCTATTCCTTTCTTCGCCATTTATATTCATTCCGTGCTTTTGGATGGCTTTTACAGCTTTTTCTTCGGCCATACCAAAAGGAGTAGTGGCTTTCTCTTCTTCTTTTTTAGGACTGTCAAACCCAAAACCCATGCCTGAATTATATTTAGAGAGGTCTATTTTTTTTTCTTCAAATTTAATTGGCTCTAGAGGCAATTGCCTAAACCAATCATCTTTATAGTCACTATTGATGGCCTCAATTCCCTCAGAAAAGGATTCTTTTCCATTAAAAAGCACATTAAATTTTGTATTTAAAGACTGCCAATTTCTACTGACAACAGTATCTTTTTTTGTACTACAAGAATATAAAATTGCAAATACAGAAAGAATTAAAAGTATTTTTTTAGTGTATTTTACACAAATAAGCATTGGTTAAACGATTGTTTTTAAAAAACGATGAAAATAATAATTTCTATTTTAAAACTACTTTCTTTGTAAAATAGTATACATAAGATTGTAAAAATAGTAATAAAATAAGAATACAAGGCTTAAACAGAAAAATAGCTTTCTAATTCTTTTAAAGTTTCTGTTGATGTTTCAATGTCTTTTACCAAAATCCCTTTATTTGAAACAACAATTCTCTCACAAACTTCTGTTATGTGTATTAAATCGTGACTAGAAATTAAAATAGTAATTTCTTTATTTTCAATTAGTTTTTTAATAATCGTTTTTAATCTTATTTGAGTGATAGGGTCTTAATTGGAAAAGGGTTCATCTAAAATAATCACTTTTGGAGTTCCCATCATAGCAGCAACAATTCCTACTTTTTTCTGATTCCCTTTACTTAAATCTCTCAAATATTTTTTCTATCCAATAATCTCTCCATTGAAAAATTCATCAAACTGAGTTAAAAAAGTTGTTACATCTGCTTTATCCATTCCTCTTAAGTTCCCAATAAATTCGAAATATTCTTAGGGGTTAAATAACCAATTAAAAAAGATTCGTCTATAAAAGATTCTGTAAATTTTTTCCACTCTTCACTTGTATTCTCAACGATATCATTGGTTTTAATTGACCCTGTTGTTGGCCTAATTAAGTCTAATAAAATATTAAAGAATGTGGTTTTTCCTGCTCCATTATTACCCACTAAATTAAAACTCTCACCTGTTGGGATCTCTTTTGATGGAATATTTAGCACTTCTGCTTTTCCGTATTTTTTATCTCTATAATCAATTAGAAATTCTATTTTTGCAACATGCTAAAAGTGAATACAATTTCTTTTAACTACCATCCAAAAAGACCTGTTTTGGAGGGGTTTAATTTTTCTTTACATCAAGGCGAACATATTTGTATAATGGGTGAAAGCGGTTGTGGAAAATCGACACTCTTAAAGGCTATTTATGGGTTGTTAGACTTGAATAAAGGAGAGATCCTTTGGAAAGAGGAACAAATTTTTGGTCCAAAACACCATTTAGTACCAGGCTTTGAAAAGTTTAAATACGTGGCTCAAGATTTTGATCTAATGCCATTTATCTCTGTCTCAGAAAATATTCAAAAATTTTTATCTCGCTTTTATCCCGAAGAAAGTAAAAAGCGAACAGAAGAATTATTGGAAGTTATAGAAATGAGTGCTTTTGCAAAAACTAAAGTTAAAAACTTAAGTGGAGGTCAAAAGCAACGAGTAGCGATTGCAAGAGCTTTGGCTAAAGAACCTGAATTATTATTGTTAGATGAGCCTTTTGGACAAATAGATAACTTTAAAAAAAACTCTTTAAGAAGAAATTTATTTAGTTATTTAAAAGAAAAAAATATTTCTTGTATTGTTGCAACTCACGATAAAAACGATGCACTTTCTTTTGCAGACAAACTTATAATCATAAAGAACAATAAGATGATAGCAAATGATTCACCAGGTGAAATTTATAAAAATCCTAAAGAAAAATATATTGCTGCATTGTTTGATGATGTAAATGAACTCACTTTCAATAATGAAACTTTTTTACGATATCCTGATCAATTAAAAGTTGTCGAGAAATCAGACATCTTAGCCACTGTTTTAAATTCTTATTTTAAAGGTTCTTTTTGGTTAATTGAAGCTGCATTTAACAATCAAAAAGTCTTTGTTAATCATTCTAAAGAAATTACAAAAAACACTAAAATTTACATAGAGGTAAGTGTAAAGTCTTAATTTTTTTAAGTTTTTTTTGTGATCTGAAGAATAGAAACGACTACTGAATTTAGGAATTATTTTATTTTTGTTTTTGGAGAATTTTCAAAATAACATTGATCCTTTTTTTCTCTCTATTTTTTGATTAAATTTTTCTCATCCAGCAAAAGAGCTTACTAAAAAATCGGAAACAAATTTCATAAGAATCTAGATCGGTTCGAAGAGATGAAATTACTAGTTGTAAGTCGATTTTTTTTAAATACACAAACGACTTTAAATTTTGTAAAACCTCAACTTAAAAGAGTGTATATTTGTCGCTAGAAATTACTACATAAAGTAAATTTCTTAAATAATTTTTATGACATTTTCAGATTTAGGTTTATCCAGTGCAATAGTAAAAGCAGTTGAAGAGAAAGGATATACCAAACCATCACCAATTCAAGAAAAAGCAATTCCTCCTATATTATCAGGGAAAGATATTTTAGCTTCTGCTCAAACAGGAACAGGAAAAACAGCGGGTTTTACCTTGCCTGTTTTACAGTATTTATCGGAAACAAAACACGTAAAATACAGACCTTTGCGTGCGCTAGTTTTAACTCCTACCAGAGAGTTAGCTGCCCAAGTATATGATAATATCAGAGAATATAGCAAGTATGTAAATATAAAGTCTACCGTTGTTTTTGGCGGAGTAAATGCAAAACCACAAATTGCCACCCTAAAAAAAGGAGTTGATATTTTAGTAGCAACTCCTGGCAGATTGTTAGATTTGCATGATCGAAAAGCAGTATCTTTTAAAAGAATAGATGTTTTAATTTTAGATGAAGCTGATAGAATGTTAGACATGGGTTTTGTTAGAGATATTAACAAAATAATTAGCTTTATGCCCGAAAAACGTCAAAATCTGATGTTTTCAGCCACTTTTTCTAATGATATTAAAAAATTAGCCTCAGGGATTTTAAGAAATCCTATTTCTGTAGAAACGGCTCCACAAAATTCAACTGCAAAAAAAGTAACTCACAAGGTTTATAAGGTTGATAAAAAGAAAAAAACAGCGTTTACAATTAAGCTAATAAAAGATAATAATTGGAACCAAGTTTTAATCTTTACCAGAACAAAACATGGTGCTAATAAGTTGACACAAAAACTTATAAAAGATGGGATTTCAGCAGCAGCAATTCATGGAAACAAAAGTCAAGGAGCAAGAACAAAAGCCCTGAAAAATTTTAAAGATAATTCTATTAAAATTCTCGTTGCTACAGACATTGCAGCTCGTGGTTTGGACATTCCTTTATTACCGCACGTTATTAATTTTGAATTACCGAATGTACCTGAAGATTATGTTCACAGAATTGGTAGAACGGGCAGAGCAGGAGCTACAGGAGAAGCGATTTCTTTAGTATGTAGTGAAGAAAGTGAATATCAAAGTGAAATAGAAAAATTACTAAAAGAGAAATTAAACTCTACAATTGTAGCAGGTTTTGAACCTACAGATACTGCCCCTCCAAAAAGAGCCGCTTCGCAAAGCAAAAGATCTTTTGGAAAGAAAAACAATTCTAGAAATACTACTTCATCGAAAAGAAATAAATCAAAAAGTAAACCTCATTTTAAAGAGCACAAATTAGCAAAAGCTACCTCTGGAAGAGGAAGAACAGGAGCAGCTAAAAAGAAGCGTTACTAAAATTCTGCAAGGTCAAAAAAGCACCTTATTTGAAAGTAATTTCATAATTTAAAAGCAATAGAAATATTACTACCTTTGTATTTGAACATAAATACATCTGTATGAAATACGATAAAATAAACGCACAGTTATTTATTAAAAACCGCAAAAATTTTGCTTCAGTAATGAAGAAAAATAGTTTAGCAGTTTTTAATTCTAATGATATCTATCCAATAAGTGCAGATAGTACCATTCCTTTTGAACAGCATACAGATATCTTGTACTTAAGTGGGGTGAATCAAGAAGAAAGTGTTTTGGTATTGTTTCCCGATTGTCCTAAAGAAAACTTACGAGAAGTTTTATTTGTTAGAGAAACCAATGATCATATTGCCGTTTGGGAAGGGGAAAAATTAACAAAAGAAGCGGCTTTTGAAACCTCTGGGATTCAAACGGTTTTTTGGTTGCAAGATTTAGAAAAAGTACTTTTCGAAATGTCCTCTTACTGCGATACTTTTTATATAAATACAAATGAACACTACAGGGCCAATGTAGAAACAGAAACGCGAGAAGATCGTTTTACAAAATGGTTATTAGCAAAATATCCTGCACATTCTGTAGCAAAAAGCAACCCTATTTTGCAACGTCTACGGGCAGTAAAAGATCCAATTGAATTGGATTTAATGCAACAGGCTTGTAATATTACAGAAAAAGGGTTTCGTAGAATTTTAAATTTTATAAAACCAGCTGTTTGGGAATATGAAATTGAAGCAGAATTGTTGCATGAATTTGTTAGAAACCGCTCGAAAGGATTTGCATATACTCCAATTATTGCCTCAGGAAATAACGCTAATGTATTGCATTATATAGAAAATAATCAGCAATGTAAGGCTGGTGATTTAATCTTATTGGATGTTGCCGCAGAATATGCGACTTATAAAAGTGACTTAACCAGAACAGTTCCTGTTTCTGGTAAATTTTCTGTCAGACAAAAAGCAGTTTACAATGCTGTAAATGAGGTAAAAAAAGAAGCTACAAAAATGCTTCTTCCAGGAACTTTATGGAAAGAATATCATGTAGAAGTTGGTAAACTAATGACTTCAGAATTACTTAAATTAGGTTTATTAGATAAAGCTGATATTCAAAATGAAGATAAAAATTGGCCTGCCTATAAAAAATATTTTATGCACGGAACTTCCCATCACATTGGCTTAGACACCCATGATTATGGCTTATTACATGAACCAATGCAAGCAAATAATGTGTTTACTGTAGAGCCTGGGATTTATATTCCAAAAGAAGGTTTTGGAATTCGGTTAGAAGATGATGTTGTTATTCAAGAAAAAGGAGCTCCTTTTAATTTGATGGCCAATATTCCTATTGAAGCAGCTGAAATTGAAGATATTATGCAGGGTTAATTTAGATATAAAAGCACTAAAAAACGAGTTATTAACTCTTTTTTTTATGCCAAAGAATTTATAAAATCAATTGTTTTAGTATTAAAAGTTTCCGGTTGTTCTACATTAACTACATGACCACAATTATCAATCACAAAAAGTGTGGAAGTAACATGCTTTGAAACAATATTTTTTATGGAAGGTAAAAACAAATGATCTTCTGAACCCATAATATATAAAGTAGGAATCTTAATGTCTTTTGTTCTGAAAAATTGAAGTAGCGGATTAATTTCTGAGGTTAATTTAAACCATCGTAAAAATTCTTTTTGATATAGTTTTTTAGCTTCATTTACAAACAGCAATCTCGACTTCTTGTGATTTTTCTTTGGCATAATAATAAATGCAAAGAGCTTGTATAGCATCATATAAGGAACTACTGATTTAAAAATATTGCCCACTTTCATTAAAATTTGAGAGCGAAAATTCATTTTTATAATAGCGCCGCCCATAATCATACTTTGTACTAATTCAGGCCTAATTTCAGCTAAATTTCGAATCAAAATTGTTCCTAAAGAAATACCAATAAAATGAGATTTCCCTATTTTAAGATGGTCAATAACTTCAACAATATCTGATGTAATTGAATCGAAAGTATACTTTGTTTTAAAGGTGTCTTTTAGCTTTGGTCGGCTATTTCCATGGCCCCGTAAATCAAGAATTAATACATTAAAAATCTTTTTAAAATCACGTACTTGTTTGAACCAAATAGAGCTACTACCTCCAGCTCCATGAACGAACGTTACCCAATTTTTAGAAGAGGTATGTGGATAAGAATAGTAGTTTAACAAAAAATCTTTTTAAAGTTGAAAACAAAAATAGCTAATTTAATTCTTATAAGCATAAAAATAACGACAGATGAATTTTTACAAACCCTTTTGATACAATATACAGTTCCTTTTACAATCTCAACAGCCCCTGTATAGCATGCTAATGGAACCTAAAAACACTTAAAAAAGGACTTGCTAAAAACTAGGGACGTCAAAAGTTTCTTATACTAAATTATCGAGATGTTCCTCGCTAATTTGCCCACTGGCATTAAAAGGAAACGCAAAGAGCCTTATAAATAGTATTTTTTTGAGATGCATATGAGAATATTATTTTTAAATATAGTAAGCACTTTGTTCTATTTTAAATTTTTAAAAACGAATCAATTGGTATCTTTGTCTCAATGATTTTAGATTACAAAAACGCAGCTATTTTTTATACAGATTCCGGAAAAGGTCCTGCTGTTGTTTTGATACATGGATTTTTAGAAAATACAACAATGTGGAATGTAATTATCCCTGAACTTTCTAAAAGAAATCGTGTAATTGCGATAGACTTATTAGGTCATGGGAAGTCAGATTGTATTGGGTATACTCATTCTATGGAGTTGTTTGCAGAAACTCTAGAGGCCGTTTTAAAAAAAGTGAGAATTCGAAAATGTGTATTGGTAGGGCATTCTTTAGGAGGCTATGTTGCATTGGCATTTGCAGAGAAACATCCTAAAAGAGTAAAAGGATTGTGTTTAATGAATTCAACATCTAATGAAGATACAGCTGATCGTAAATTACTAAGAACCAGAGCCAATAAAATGGTTCATAAGAATTTTTCAAACTTGGTAAGAATGTCTTTTACAAATTTATTTAGTGAGGAAAGTCGAATTGTTTTTAAAGATCAAATGAAGAATGCTTTGAGTGAAGCTATGCAAACCCCAATTCAAGGGTATATTGCAGGGCAAGAGGGGATGAAATTACGACCAAATAGAAATCATGTCTTGGCTGAAAATAGTTTTAAAAAATTAATTATTATGGGCAAAAAAGATGCTGTATTAGATTACAAAACCTCATTAGAAGAAGTTGAAAAAACAAATTCTAAACACGTTGTTTTACCTCAAGGTCATATGAGTCATATTGAAAACCTAGAGAAACTAATTTTGATATTGAAAGACTTTTTAAAGAGCAGTTAAAATTATTTTATAGAAGTTAAGATTACTCAACGTTTAGTAAATAATATGTTTTTTTACCCCTCTGTAATAACACAAATTTAGTTGCAATTAAATCTTTCTTAGTAATTGTAAAACCTTCTTTTACTTTTTCTTTATTTACTGAAATCGCATTTTCTTTTAAAGCTCTTCTAGCATCTCCATTAGAATTTAAAAAATGGGTTTTTGCAGCTAAAGCTCCAATCATATCTAAACCTTCATCAAGGTCTGCAAAAGAAACTGTTGCTTGAGGCACCCCATCAAAAACATCTAAAAAAGTTTGTTCGTCTAAAGATTTTAGATCAGAGGAGGTAGATTTTCCAAATAAAATAGCAGAAGCTTTTATTGCATTTTGATACGCATCCTTTCCATGAACCAATAACGTAACTTCCTCACCAATTTTCTTTTGTAATATTCGCATGTGAGGTGCCTCTTTATGTTCATTGATTAACGAATTAATGATTTCTTCAGTTAAAAATGTAAAGATTCTAATATATTTTTCTGCATCTTCATCAGAGGCATTTAGCCAATATTGGTAAAATTTATAAGGAGATGTTCTTTTGGCGTCTAGCCAAACATTCCCACCCTCAGATTTACCAAATTTAGATCCATCAGATTTTGTTATTAAAGGACAAGTGATTGCATATCCTTTACCTCCGCCAATTCTTCTAATTAATTCTGTTCCTGTAGTAATATTACCCCACTGATCGGAGCCTCCCATTTGAATGGAAGCGTTGTTGTTTTGATATAAATGCAGAAAATCATATCCTTGAACTAGTTGATAGGTAAATTCAGTAAAAGACATTCCGTCTTTAGATTCTGAACGAATTCTATTTTTCACAGAATCTTTTGCCATCATATAATTTACGGTAATGTGTTTGCCAACATCACGTATAAATTCTAAGAAAGAAAAATTCTTCATCCAATCGTAATTATTCACTAAAACTGCAGCATTTTCTGCATCAGAAGTAAAATCTAAAAAGTGACTTAATTGCCTTTTTATAGCCTCTTGATTGTAGCGCAATGTTTTTTCATCGAGCAAGTTACGTTCAGAAGATTTTCCTGAAGGATCACCAATCATACCAGTTGCGCCACCGACTAAAGCAATAGGTTTGTGTCCACATCTTTGAAAATGAGCTAGTAACATAATAGGGACTAAGTTACCAATATGTAAAGAATCTGAAGTAGGATCAAAGCCAACGTAAGCAGCTCTCATTGCTTCTAGTAAGTGCTCTTCTGTTGACGGCATGCTGTCATGCAACATTCCTCTCCATTTCAATTCTTCAATAAAATTTTTCATTGTATACAGTTTATCAAGTGACAAATATAAGTTTATCAAGCAAAATATACTAAATTCGTAGTATGATTTTAGTTACTGGAGGAACAGGTTTGGTTGGTGCTCATTTATTGTATCAGTTGGTTAAGAATAACGAAAAAATTCGTGCTATTTATCGTTCAGAAGAGAGAATTGAAAAAGTAAAAGAAGTTTTCTCTTTGTACGATTCAGATATTTCATTGTGTTCTAAAATAGAATGGTTTAAAGCAGATATTACGGATGTTCCTTCAATGGTTCCTGCTTTTATTGGAGTTAAAAAAGTATATCATTGTGCAGCTTTTATCTCTTTTAATTCTAAAGATTATAGAGAAATGCGAAAAGTGAATATTCATGGAACTGCAATAATTGTAAACCTTTCTGTAGATGCTAATGTTCAAAAGATTTGTTTTGTTAGTTCAATTGCGACTATTGGAAATTCTTTGAGAGAAGTTTTATTGACGGAAGAAAATGAATGGAATCCTCAAGAGGACAATAGTGGATATTCCATTACTAAATTTGGTGCTGAAATGGAAGTTTGGAGGGCAAGTCAGGAAGGAATTGATGTGGTGATTGTAAACCCGGGGATTATTTTAGGGGCTGGTTTTTGGGCTTCTGGTTCCGGAAAAATCGTTACACAAATTTTTAATGGATTTAAATATTACACTGAGGGAGTTACTGGTTTTGTAGGGGTAAAAGATGTCGTGAAAACAATGGTGTTACTAACAAATTCGAGTATTAAAAATGAGCGATTTATTTTAGTTTCTGAAAATAAATCTTTTAAAGAAGTTTTCTTTTTAATTGCAGATAGTTTTTATAAAAAAAGACCTTACAAGAAAGTTTCTCTTTGGCAAACTTCTATTTTTTGGAGAATTTCTTTGTTGATTTCTACGATCAGTGGTAAAACACCTTTATTAAGTAAATATGCAGCAAAATCAGCAAATACTGTATCTACATATTCAGCAAATAAAATTAAAAAGGCACTTAATTTTAAATTTCAGAATATTGAAGAAGTTGTCAAAGATGTTATAGAGAAGTATCCTAAAACCGGTTTTTAATAAACCTTTGTTGACCATTTCTATGTTTTTTTAATTTGGTTTTTAGAGTGTCTAAAAAAACTTTCGGTTTTTCAAAAGAGTCCAATAACATCAATTTTGGTTTTTTTAATTTCTTTAAAGAATCTTTTCTAACAGAGTCAAGTTTTGCTTTTAACGCATTCAGGTTCTTTTTTCTTTTTTCAAGATTGGTTTTAGCATCGGTAAGTATTTCTTCATATTCGTCTATTTTAGACATGTAATAATAATTACTATTTTGAAAGCGAGAACTATCAATATTGTAAACCTCATTTACAAAAGGCATGTAATTAATTTTATTTTGTTGGTTTTTATTTTTTATAAACTTCGCAGAAGAAGCAATGTACATTTCTTGAATTAAAAGACTCATAGAATCTTTTGGAATCAAGTCTTTTGGCTTTTGAAAAATGGTATTACTTGTACAAGAAAACAAGATTAATACAACGAATACGTAGCTGTTTTTTTTCATACTATCTATTGAAAGTAATTCTTTTCCCTTTTGTTTTTTCATTAAACACCCCTTTATTATACATTAAGTTTCCGTTGACAAAGGTATGCGTTATTGTTGATGAAAAAGTAGTACCTTCAAATGGAGACCAACCGCATTTATAAAGAAGATTATCTTTAGAAACTGTTTGAGGCTCATTGGTGTTCACCAATACTAAATCAGCATAATATCCTTTTTTTATAAAGCCTCTTTTTTCAATTTGAAATAATTTTGCAGGATTATGGCTCATTTTTTCAACTGCTTTTTCAATAGAAATCACACCCTCTTTTACTTTTTCTAAAATAGCAATTACAGCATGTTGTACTAAAGGGCCGCCACTTGGGGCTTTTGTATATACATTACTTTTTTCTTCTAGTGTATGCGGCGCATGGTCTGTAGCAATAACATCAATTCTGTCATCTAAAAGCGCTTCCCATAAACCGTGTCTGTCTTTTTCTGTTTTTACAGCAGGATTCCATTTAATATGTGTTCCTTTTTTTTCATAATCTTTGTCAGAAAACCACAAATGATGAATACACACTTCTGCAGTAATTTGCTTTTCCTCTATAGGAATATCGTTTCTAAAAAGTGCAGTTTCTTTAGCCGTTGATAAATGAAAAACATGCAATCTTGCGCCAGTTTTTTTAGCGAGTTCAATTGCTTTTGAAGATGACAAAAAACAGGCTTCCTCACTTCTAATAATAGGATGGTATTTTAAAGGAATAGTGTCTCCGTATTTTTTTCTAAATTCTTTTGTATTTTTTTTAATGGTTGCTTCATCTTCACAATGAACAGAAATAATCATTTTTGTCGAAGAGAATATCTTCTCTAAAACAGCTTCGTTGTCAACCAACATATTTCCTGTAGAGGAGCCTAAAAATAATTTAATTCCGGCAACTTTTTTTGGATCTGTTTTTAACAATTCTTCCAAATTATCATTAGTACCCCCAAACATAAACGAATAGTTTGCATAAGAATCTTTAGCCGCGATTTTAAACTTATCTTCTAATAAATTTTGAGTTGTAGCTTGCGGAACTGTATTTGGCATTTCTATAAAAGTAGTAATTCCGCCAGCGATAGCAGCTTTACTTTCCGAAGCAATATTTGCTTTGTGTGTTAAACCGGGTTCTCTAAAATGTACTTGATCATCAATAAAACCAGGAATTAAATAAGCCCCTTTTGCGTCAATTAGTTGTGTGTTTTCTGTTGCTTTTATGTCTGATGATATTTCTTTTATAATTTCGTTTTCAATAAGTACATCTCCTAAAAAAGTGGTGTTCTCATTTACTATTTTTGCATTTTTTATTAATGTTAATTTTGTCATTTTCTTTTTAAATATCTATTCTCATATTAACTAAACTTTTTGTAAACCCGAAACGTTCATATGCTTTCATTGCCGTAATATTATTGTCATACACATCTAATCTTAATTCTTTGAGGTTTTTTTCCTTTGCCCAAATTTTTAAGGTTTTTAATATTAATCCACTAATTTTTTGTCCTCGGAACTGTTTCTTCACATACATAAAACCAATATATCCATGTTGAGGGTTTTTATGATAATGCCTAGAGTTTTCTATTCTTATATAACCAGAGGCCACTAATTCCTTCTTCGAGACGGCAACTATTAAATGAATATGTTTGTTCATAATCATTTCAGGAATATTGTAATAAAACAGAGGGCCTTTGTTTAAAAAAGGATCTAAGGGTCTTTCTGTTTTTATAACACCCTGTTCAAATTCTAACAGTGTTTCAAGATCATTTAAAGTAGCTGATCGAATATAGAGTTCACTCATAAAAATCTATTTTGTCAACCCTTTTAATTTCATCTTTATCACTCCGAATAAGGCTTCAGAAACTATATTTTTACTCATTTTAGAAGTTCCAATAACTCTATCTGTAAAAACCACAGATACTTCCTTGATATTAAAACCATGTTTCCATGCTTTAAATTTCATTTCTATTTGAAAAGCGTATCCGACAAATTTTATTTTTTCTAATTCTATCGTTTCTAGTACTTCTTTTTTCCAACATACAAAACCTGCAGTTGTATCAAAAAGAGGAATTCTAGTTATGAAGCGTACATATTTAGAAGCAAAGTATGAAAGCAATAATCTTTTTATATCCCAATTAACAACGTTTACTTGATTGTTCACGTATCTAGAGCCAACAGAAACATCTCCGCCTTCATCTTTGCAAGCACTGTATAATCGAATCAAATCTTTTGGATTGTGAGAAAAATCCGCGTCCATTTCTATAATATAATCATATTTTTTTGCAATTGCCCATTTAAAACCATGGATATAGGCAGTTCCTAAACCGCTTTTACCCTCTCTTTTTTCTAAAAAAAGACGATCAGGGAACTCTAAAATTAAGGCTTCTACTATTTTTGAGGTTCCATCAGGGGAGTTGTCATCGACAACCAAAATATGAAACTCTTTTTTTTCATTGAAAGTAGCTCTGATGATACCTTCTATGTTTTCTTTTTCGTTGTAGGTAGGAATAATGACTAACGCATCTGACATAAATTAATTTTCATGTGGTAAGAAGACAAATATACATTATTTAATTACTAATTTTGTGTTAATCTTATCAAAACAAATAAACGTGCAAGCAATAGAAAAAACTGTAATTGACACTAATTGGATTACCCTTTTATTTGCATTTATGCTTGCCTGTGTTTTTCTGTTGAAAGGCTTAAGTGCTCCAAAATTAAAAGGAAATATATCGTCTTTATTACATCCTGGTTTTATTCAAAAAGAAGTAGAGGATAACAGTACTTTTTTCAATCTTTTTCAGAGTGTGATTTTTATTTTTTCGATGTTAGTTTTATCATTATTATTCTATGATATTGGTTTGTATTATGCTTTCTTTGAAGCATCCGGGTTCTACACTTATTTCAAGGTCTTTGGAGGTGTTGTTTCTTATTTTTTAATTAAATGGATGCTAGAATTTTCACTTTCCCTTTTATTTATTATCAAAAAGCAGGTAAAATTCTTTTTAGTTTCTAAGTCTATTTATCTGTATTCTGTTACATTTTTTTTACTGATAGTCCTTGTTTTAGCTCAATATTCGCAACTAAATACGGTTTTTTTAATTTATTTTTCAATGTTAATGTTTCTGATTCGTTTTTTAGTACATTTAGCAAGTAATAAAAAGCTGATTTTTAATAAGTTATTTTATTTTATTTTGTACCTTTGCGCGTTCGAAATAGCACCGCTATTTATACTTTTTAAATTGATCTTTTAACTAGAAAAAGAATGCCTATGAAAGTGAAAACCATTTTAGTATCTCAACCAGAACCAAAGACAGAAACCTCCCCTTATTTTGACTTGTCCGATAAACAAAAAGTTAAGATTGATTTTAGGCCTTTCATTCATATTGAAGGCATAACGGTAAAAGAAGTAAGAGGAGAAAAAGTTGATTTAAATAATTTTACTGCTATCATTTTAACAAGTAGAAATGCTGTAGATCATTTTTTTAGAATTGCAGAAGAAATGCGTTTTAAAGTGCCAGATTCAATGAAGTATTTTTGTCAGTCTGAAGCGGTGGCCTATTATTTACAGAAGTATGTGGTTTATAGGAAACGTAAAATTTATGTTGGTGCTAGAACTTTTCCTGATTTGACAAAATTAATTAAGAAGCATAAATCTGAAAATTTTCTATTACCAAGTTCAGACAAATTAAAACCTTTAATACCTAATGAATTAGATAAGTTAGCAATAAAATGGACTCGCCTAGATTTATATAGGACTGTTGTGAGTGATTTGTCTGATTTAGAAAATGTGTTTTATGATATTTTAGTGTTTTTTAGCCCTTCAGGAATAGCCTCACTGTTAAAGAATTTTCCTAATTTTCAGCAGAAAGAAACAAGAATTGCAGTTTTTGGAAACTCTACAGTTAGAGCAGCAACTGAGGCTGGTTTAAAGTGTGATATTACTGCTCCAACTCCAGAAACACCCTCAATGACCATGGCTTTAGATAAGTATATTAAAGTTGTGAATAAAAAATAATTCTTTTAAATTAGATTTAAAAAGATACAAAGAACCCGGACACAATAATGGTCCGGTTTTTTTATGCAAATAATGTTGCAAACGCTTCTTCAATTTTACCAACCAAAATCAATTTAATCCCGTGATTTTTAGATGAAATTTTATTGTATTTAGATGCTACAAAAGTTTTATAGCCTAATTTTTCGGCTTCTAAAATTCGTTGATCGATTTTTGAAACGGGTCTTATTTCTCCGGCGAGACCTACTTCTGCAGCAAAACAAACGTTTGGATTGATGGCTATGTCTTGATTGGATGATAAAATAGCCGCAACAACAGCCAAATCTATTGCAGGATCATCAACATGTATACCGCCAGTTATATTTAAAAAAACATCTTTTGCACCTAATTTAAAGCCTGCTCTTTTTTCAAGAACAGCTAAAATCATATGCAATCGTTTAAGATTGTAACCTGTTGTTGAGCGCTGAGGTGTTCCGTATACAGCTGTAGAAACCAAGGATTGAATCTCAATCATTAATGGCCTTATTCCTTCTAAAGTAGAAGCAATTGCAGTTCCACTTAAATCGGCGTCTTTTTTTGAAATTAAAATTTCAGAAGGATTTGATATTTCTCTTAACCCATTAGAAAGCATTTCATAAATACCCAGTTCTGATGTAGCGCCAAATCTATTTTTTTGTGATCGTAAAATTCTGTAGGTATGATTTCTGTCGCCCTCAAATTGTAAAACAACATCGACCATATGTTCTAAGATTTTAGGACCTGCGATGTTTCCCTCTTTGTTGATATGACCAATTAATAAGACGGGAGTTGCCGTTTCTTTTGCAAACTTAATAAGTTCGGCAGCAGTTTCTCTAATTTGAGAAATACTTCCAGGAGAAGCTTCTATTGAGCCTGTGTATAGTGTTTGTATTGAATCAATGACCAAAACTTCCGGTTCAGTTTCTTCAATATTTTTGAAAATTTGTTGTGTGTTGGTTTCTGTAAGAATTAAACAATTTGAATTGATGGCCTTTATTCTTTCTGCGCGCATTTTTATTTGAGACTGACTTTCCTCGCCTGAAACATACAACACTTTTTGTTTGATATTTAAAGCGACTTGCAATAATAAAGTCGATTTACCAATACCAGGCTCTCCCCCTAAAAGTGTAACAGAGCCTTTAACCAACCCCCCTCCTAAAACAGTGTCTAATTCTTTGTTATTAGTCACAACCCTTTCTTCAGGATTCAGCTGAATATCAGCAATTTTTAATGGTTTATTTACAATTTGTTTTGCAGTTCGAGATTGCTTCCAAATTCGTTTTTCTTCCTTTTGAATTACTTCTTCTACAATCGTGTTCCACTCTTTACAAACACCACATTGCCCAACCCATTTTGAATGTTGGGTTCCGCAATTTTGACAGAAGAAAGTTGTTTTGGTTTTTGCCATTGAATTCGTTTGAAAGTATCAAAGTTACAAAGTAATCTTGAGAATCGTCTTTTGAGCTTGAGGAAAACCTAATAATTAGGAGTTCTTATTATAAATAGGTAGAAACAAAAAAGCCAAACCACCAAAAGTGATGATCATAGCTGTTTGTGCCGTCCACATAATCCAACCGAAAGCGGTTGCAGGTTCTGTAGGAACATCAAACAAAGCAAGGGCTCCAGCTACAGCAATTGGATACAATCCAATTCCGCCATTTGTTGCTGCAATAGAAAATCCACCAGCAATGAAGCCAATTAAAATTCCACCCAAAGGAACATCTAAACCTTCAATTGCAGGAATTGTTGCCCAAAACATAGCGATGTACATCGTCCAAATAAATAAGGTATGAAAGATGAAGGACCGTTTTCTTTTCATTTTAAAAATACTAGCAACTCCCTCCACTAAACCAGCAACAAAGGTTTTGATTTTTAATAAAAACCCAGACGTTGCTTTTTTTACAAAAGAAAAAAGAATGAAAGAGCCAATCATTAAAAAAGCCAAAACAATACTAATTTTTGTTGGATTAAAATTCTTTGTTACGAGTTCGTAAATAAAATCAAATTGAACAAAAAGTGTAATAATAATGATGCATAACATCATAATTAAATCTGCAATTCTTTCTGCTACAATAGTACCAAACCCCTTTTCAAAAGGGATGTCTTCATAATTTGTTAAGACAAAGGCTCTAGAGACTTCGCCTGCTCTTGGCAAAGCTAAATTAACTAAATAGCCTATCAAAACTGCTAAAACACTGTTGGTGAATTTTGGTTTAAAGCCCAAAGGTTCCAGCATAAATTTCCATCTATAAGCTCTAGATAAATGACTTAAAACACCAAAAAATAATCCAAGAAATACCCAGCCATAGTTTGCTTTCTTAAAGTACCCTATTAGTACATCAATCGAAATTTTCGAGAGAGAGTACCAGACTAAAAAAACCCCAAGAATAAGAGGTAAAATTGTTTTTAATATTTTTTTTAATGAAAAACTCACTAAGTAAGTGTATTGTTTTTTTCGTTGGGAAAGACCAAAGAAGGTTTGAAGTTTTTGGCTTCTTCAAAATCCATAAAAGCATATACAATAAGGATTAAAACATCATTTACAGCGACTCTTCTTGCTGCGGCACCATTTAACGTAATTTCACCACTACCGCGTGGACCGGGTATGGCATAAGTTTCTAATCGCTCTCCATTATTGTTGTTCACAACTTGAACACGCTCTCCTTCAATAATATTGGCTGCATCCATTAAATCTTCGTCAATGGTAATGCTTCCTATATAATTTAAATCTGCACCTGTTACTTTAACGCGGTGGATTTTAGATTTTACGACTTGTACTAACATGCTGCAAAAATACTATTTTTTTAATTATAAATTCTTTAATCGAATAGTATCAATCAATCTAATTTCTCCTGCAAATACTGCAATAAAAGCACGATAATTTTTGTTAAATTCCTTATTTTTTACAATTTCTAGTGTTTTTTCATCAGCAATTGTAAAATACTCTAGATTTAAAAAAGTGTTTTTTTTAAATTCTTGTTCAACCCATTCAGTTATTTTTAAAGTATTTTCGGTGTTAAATTTTTTACGAACTTGCTTAAGAATTTTATAAATAAAAGGCGCTGAAACTCTTTGCTCTTTTGATAACCTAGTGTTTCTAGAGCTCATAGCCAAACCATCTTTTTCTCTAAAAATAGGGCACCCTTTGATTTTTATCTTTAAACGATGGTTTTTAACCATTTTTTTTATGATTAGTAACTGTTGAAAATCTTTTTCACCAAAATAAGCACTGTTGGGACGAATAATTTCAAAGAAAGTTTTTACGATAGTGGCAACACCGTTAAAATGACCTTGCCTAAATTTACCCTCCATTTGATGTTCTATGCCTTCAAAGTCAAATTTTTCTGATGAAACCTTTGTGTTGTACATTTCTTCTACAGATGGATAGAACAATACATCGCAAGAAGAATTTGCTAATAACCTTGTATCACTTTCTATTTTTTTTGGGTACTTTTCTAAATCTTTGTTATTATCAAATTGTGTTGGGTTTATAAAAACACTGACAACAACAATGTCATTTTTTTTCTTTGCTTGTTTTATTAAAGACAAATGTCCTTCATGAAGAGCTCCCATTGTTGGGACAAAACCAATCGTCTTATTTTTTTTCTTTTGAGTAGTTAAATAAGATTTTATTTCTTGTTTGGTGTTAAAAATTTCCATTCTCAAAAATTAAGTCAAGTCTGCAAACTTACCATTTTAACATGATATTAGCATAAAAATTTGTATTTTTGCGCTTCTTATAAAAGAGTTTGATTTAATGAAGGACAAGAGAATATTATTTGTTTCGTCTGAAGTAGTTCCTTACTTACCCGAAACAGAGTTATCATCAACAGCCTTTAATGCTGCCAAAAACGCACATTCTAAAGGAGTACAGACAAGAATTTTCATGCCAAGGTTTGGTGTAATTAACGAGCGAAGACATCAGTTACACGAAGTAATTCGTTTGTCTGGAATGAACCTAGTAGTTAATGATATGGACATGCCATTGATTATAAAAGTAGCCTCTATTCCTAAAGAAAGGATGCAGGTTTATTTTATAGATAACGAAGAATATTTCAAAAGAAAAGCTGTTTTTTCAGACGAAGATGATAACTTATTTTCAGACAATGACGAACGTGCAATTTTCTTTGCAAAAGGAGTCGTTGAAACTGTAAAAAAGCTTAACTGGGCACCAGATATTATTCATGTTCACGGTTGGATGGCTTCATTGTTGCCTCTTTATTTAAAGGAATTCTACAAAGAAGAACCTTTATTTACTGAGAGCAAAATTATTACCTCTTTATACAACAATAGCTTTGATGGTAACTTAGACGAGGCTCTTGTAGATAAAATAAAGTTTGATAATATAAGTGATGCAAGAGCGGCAACAATAAAAACACCTAATTTTACAAATATATTAAAAAGTGCCATAGAAAATTCTGATGCGATCATTCACGGAAGTGAAACAATTTCAGATGAATTATCTTCTTTTCTTGAAGAAAAAGAAATGCCAGTTTTAGCCTATCAATCTGAAAACTTAAAGGAAAGTTATTTAAATTTTTATGCTGATTTAATTTCAGCTAATTAATTGCTACATTGTGAAGAAATTTTTAAAAAAAAGCAAATATATTGTTGCTACAATATTGGTGTTTGCAGGTGTTATTTCTTGTGAAAAAGATTTTACAGACATTGGTTCAAGCATCATAAACAATACCGCATTTACAACGAATAGCCTTCTTGTAGATGTAGAATTAGAAAATAGCCCTATCACAAAGATCCCTTCAGGTAATGTTTCTCTCGAGCCAGGAAATTATTTATTAGGCGTTCACGCAAGTACAGAATACGAAAAAATCGAAGCATCTATTATTTCGCAACTTTCAATAAGTTCAAGTCTACAAGTAGTTGATGATGAAAATAAAGATGTATCAAATACAACTGTCGTTACCACAATTGATACTGCTTTTATCAGATTACCCTATCAAGTAACACTGAATAACGATGCTTCTGCGTACACATTAGATTCAATAATTGGTGATTCCTCAAAAGCATTTAATTTAAATGTTTTTCAAACAAGTACTTACTTAAGTGTTCTAGACCCTTCTAATCCAGCCAAACTAAATTCCTTTAGCTCTGATGATGTGTTTGAAAAAGAAACTCCTATCACAGAATTAAATGATCCGTTAAATTTTAAGTTCATACCCAAAGCAACAGACACTTCAATTCTAGTAAAAAGAAGGTTAAGTGACCTTACAGTATCTCGAATAGATACAGTTACTTATACAAATTCTGCCTCTTCAACAGTTCCGATTCCTTTTGCGGCAATTCCTTTAAAAGAAGATGTAATTAAGAGATTGTTTTTAGATCAATATGACGCACCTGAATTTGATTCACAAGAAGCATTTAACAACTATTTTAGAGGGCTTATTCTAGAAGCTACAGGAGACGAAGGATCCTTAATATCTTTTAACTTTAATGGTGTAGTTAAACCTTCTTTAGAAATTTATTATACAAATACAGTTCTTACCGGGGGTGTTATTATTGATACCATTCAGAAAAACGATAGTTTTTTGTTGTCAGGAATAAGAACAAGCACGTATAAAATGGAAGACAAAATATATCCTGAAAACAATGAAGTTAAACTACAGGGAGCTGCAGGAAGTGAAGCGACGATTAAACTTTTTGGAGAAGACATAATAGATGAGTTAAGAGATAGAAATTTATTAATAAACGACGCTTCTTTAACCCTTTATATTAACCAATCTAAAGACACTACAGCGGTGCCATATCAGCTATTTTTATACAAAAGCGATGAAGGTGCGAATCCTATTTATAGTCAAGTAAAAGATCTTTTTACTGAAGGGCCAGCTATTTTTGGCGGTTTATTAGAAAGAGATAATAATGGTAAAAAAGAAAAATATACTTTTAGAATTACTGATTATGTGTCAGATATTTTAAGCGGGAAAACAGATTATTCTCCATTATTAAGATTGAAGGCAATAAATTCAACAGATTTACAAACAGTTTCAGATACTGTTTATACAAATTACAATTGGAATCCGAAAGCAGTTACAATTTTTAATCATCATATTGAAAATGACTCTAAAAAAGCAGTGCTAAAGATCTCCTACTCAGAGAAAGAAAATTAAAGGAAATAAAAAAATTATTATGTGTGGAATTACAGGATATATAGGCCATAGAGATGCATATCCAATAGTAATAAATGGGTTAAAAAGATTAGAATACCGTGGTTACGATAGTTCTGGAGTAATGCTTTGTAATGGGGAAGAAATTCATCTTTCTAAAACCAAAGGGAAAGTTTCAGATTTAGAAGATATCACGAATAAAGAAGAGTACAGAACAAAAGGAAATATAGGAATTGGTCATACTCGTTGGGCTACTCATGGCGTGCCAAATGATGTCAATTCTCATCCCCATTTATCGCAGTCCGGAGAATTGGTCATAGTTCATAACGGAATTATCGAAAACTATGATACCTTGAGAAAAGAGTTAATTTCTAGAGGATATATTTTTAAAAGTGATACGGATACAGAAGTTCTTATCAACCTCATTGAAGAAATAAAGAAGCAAGAAGGGTGTAAATTAGGCCAAGCAGTACAATTGGCTTTAAATAATGTTGTTGGCGCTTATGCTATTGCTGTTTTTGACAAGACAAAACCAAATGAAATAGTAGTTGCAAGATTAGGAAGTCCAATCGCAATAGGTGTTGGAAACAATAATGAAGAGTTTTTTATTGCCTCAGATGCCTCACCATTTATAGAGTACACAAAAAATGTTGTGTATTTAGAAGATGAAGAGATGGCTATAATAAAGCTAGGAAGAGAGATTCAAGTAAGAAAAATACTAGATGATTCATCTGTAAAGACGAATATTCAAGAGCTTAAACTAAGTTTAGATCAAATAGAAAAAGGGGGTTATGACCACTTTATGATCAAAGAAATTTACGAGCAACCCAAAGCAATTATAGATACATATAGAGGTAGAATGTTGCCAGATCAAGGCATTATTAAAATGTCAGGAATTGACAATCACCTCCCTAAGTTTTTAAACGCAGAAAGAATTATTATCATTGCTTGTGGTACCTCTTGGCATGCAGGTTTGGTTGGAGAATATCTTATTGAAGAGTTTGCAAGAATACCAGTAGAGGTAGAATATGCGTCAGAGTTTAGGTATAGAAACCCTATCATAACATCAAAAGACGTTGTGATTGCCATTTCTCAATCTGGGGAAACTGCCGATACTTTAGCAGCAATTAAACTAGCAAAATCGAAAGGTGCTTTTGTTTTTGGAGTTTGTAATGTAGTGGGTTCTTCTATTGCCAGAGAAACACACGCAGGGGCATACACCCATGCAGGGCCAGAAATTGGTGTTGCTTCCACAAAAGCTTTTACAACACAGATTACAGTGCTTACTTTAATTTCTTTAAAACTAGCAAAAGAGAAAGGAACTTTGTCAAAACCTACTTTTCATAATTATTTAAGAGCTTTGGCTTTAATTCCTAGTCAAGTAGAACAATTATTGAATATTGATGAAAAAGTAAAGGAAATTGCTGCTGTTTATAAAGATGCTAGAAATTGTTTATACTTAGGAAGGGGATTTAATTTCCCTGTAGCTTTAGAAGGAGCTCTTAAATTAAAAGAGATTTCTTATATTCATGCAGAAGGATATCCTGCAGCAGAAATGAAACACGGTCCAATTGCTTTAATTGATGAGAATATGCCAATTTTTGTAATTGCAACGAGTAAAGGTCATTACGAAAAAGTAGTAAGTAATATTCAGGAAATAAAATCAAGATCTGGTAAGATAATTGCGATTGTAACTGAAGGCGATTCACAGGTTAAAGAAATTGCAGATCACGTGATTGAAATACCAGAAACAGAAGAGGCGTTAACACCTTTGTTAACCACGGTTCCTTTTCAATTATTATCGTATCATATAGCGGTACTGTTAGAGAAAAATGTAGACCAACCAAGAAATTTAGCCAAGTCGGTTACGGTAGAATAATCTCAGAGAATGGTTATTCTTGCCTAATAAATTTAATTGTAAAATTTTTACTTTCAATAACCAACACTAAACTTTGGAAATCTAATTACTCGGAATATCATGAGTATTTATTTGATGGAATTTGTAAGTATAAAGAAGACATCCTCACTCCTATTGGTTCTCATAAGATATCTTAAATCTTTAATGATGAGAGACTAAAAAATACACGAAATACTGAATTTTCAAATTCTAAAGTTTATTCTGTTTATAAAAAGGGAAGGTGAGAGGAACGAATTAACAGAGAGGATATCGTGGAGGTATCTCAAACTAACATTGTGTTATTGAAAAAAATAATAGACACATTCTAGACTAAATAAATCACCTACTTTACGCTCTAGCTCTTTAGAAATTTTCAAAAAAAATAGTGACAGAGGGATGAAATCTCTTATTATCAATGGAGTTTCTTTTTGTTTAGAAACACCATTTCTTTTGAAATATTTTCCTGTAAGTATCCAGATTTTGTTCCATATGATTTTACAAACCTCAACGAACCGATATATTCACACCTGAACAAGTCTGGGGGTAGAGTTTAAGATGGAAAAAAGAAAGAAAATGATGAAGATAATCACTACATCTATATTGGTTGATTTTAAAAAGGAAAAATATTTTTATTAATTTTAAAACAAAACCGTTAAAAAATTAAATTAAATGAATTTAAGACTTGTTTTTTGACTTAAATTTTATTAAGTTTATAATAAAATTAAAAACCCTAACCTATGAAACGTAAAATTTACACACTTATTTTTTCCTTTTTTATTATTTCCTGTTCCTCTAACAGTGATGATAACAATGACCTGCCTGATAACAATAGCACAAATGCTCTTTTAGTATCAAAAATAACATATAATTATTCTGAAATGCCTGATTATTCATATGAGGAAGAATTCACCTATGATGGAAATAAAATCTCTGAGATTTTAAAGATTACCTATTCAAATGGCTCAGTTTTATCCGCGTCAAAAACTTTCTTCGCTTATGAGAATGATTTAATTTCTAGGATAGATTTTTATGATTCTAATAAACTTACCCTTGTAAGAGAATTTAAATATGATTCTCAGTCAAGAATAACAGATATTAATGAGTGTGTTGATGGTAACTGCCCCCAAGAGTGTAATTCTCCTGACGGTAACTGCACCACCACCTACCATTATAGCTCATCTTTTTCATACAATTCTGATGGTTCAGTCTCTTTAATTGAAACGGATAATAATGAAAATAAAGAGTACAAACGGACTCTCAAATTAGACAATCAAGGAAATATTGTTGACATATCTTCTAAGGATGGTGATTGTGAAGTTGAGACTTCACTGGTTTATGATAACAAAAATTCGCCTTTTAAAAATGTCATCGGAGCGAACTTTTTTAATTATCATGATAGCTCATTTTCTGATTCTCCAACAGTTGGTTTTTATAATAACTTATTAAGTTATAAGGACAATTCTATTTGCAATAATATCCCTTATAAATTATATTATTCAAGCTTTTTGTATGATTATAATCAAGAGGAATATCCAATAAAAATCGTTCATACTGATACAGATGGATCTGAAGACACTGCTTCAATAGAATATAAGTGACATCTTGAATAAGAATACAATATAATAAATTAAAGGTAGTGATTTTTTATCACCGCCTTTTTTCTTTTAGATATGTCTCGTCCTAAAATAACGATACCCTAAAACAATAGTGTAATGAAAAATACTGATAATACTGGGTATATAAAACCCACCCAAAAAGAGTACTCACTCTCTTTTAAACTATAAATTGTTCAAGAAATAGAACAAGGTCTTCTGATAAAGAGTCAAACGAAGACTAAATATTTTCCGATATTTTTTGCTTTTAACAAGCGAAATTGTTGTTCTGAAGTTTTAAACTTAAACTGTAACCTTTTTGTTTACGATTTTTGTAATTTGTATCTATATTTATAATGTTGAGCGTAACACTATTTTAGGACGAGATAAAAAGTAAAAAAAATGATATTTTTAAAAGGATGGTTTTTTATCATGAATTTTTGTGTGATTTCCATCATTCCAAAGCGTTAGAATATCTGTAGCGACACTTGCACCGCTTCCTGCAGCAATAGCAAACTGACTTCTCCAACCAGCAATGGTACCACAACAGTACAATCCTTTTTGTATTAGGTGATTCTTATTAATTAATTGAATTCTTTCTTTTGTAGGATTCGCTTTTTTATGAGGAATTATATAAGATTCTAGCCCTTTTATAGAAAAAGGTTTTGCATAGTTCAAAGCGATGATGACTGTTTTAGAAAAGTAGGTATTTTTATTTGTAGTAATTTGATAACCTTCCTTATCATTTGTAACAGCAATGACCTTTTCATTTTCTATTTGAGAAACTTCTGGGTATAAGTCTGCAAGTTGTTTTTTCCCATCGGTTAAAATATCGCTACCGAACTTTCCGGGAGGCAACCCTAAAACGTTATTAAATAAAGCGTTTTGAAGTTGTGATGCTCTTTGGTGTATGATGATACCAGCTTTTTTATTTACAGCAAAAGGTTTGCTGAGTCCAGACCCTAAAACCAATGCACATTGCATTCCAGAGACTCCACCGCCAAGAATAAGAACATCAAATTTCATTTAAACAAAAAGCATTTTAATATTAGCTGCAAATAATTTTACGGAAATTGCCAATAAAATTACACCAAATACTTTACGAATAATTTGAATACCGTTTGCACCGATAATTCGCTCAATTTTAGAAGATGTTTTTAAAACAAGGTAGATAAAAACAACATTTAATAAAACGGCAATAATTATATTTTCTATGTAAAATTCTGATCTCAAAGAAAGTAATGTTGTTAAACTTCCCGGTCCAGCAATTAAAGGGAACGCTAAAGGAAAGACCGTAGCTGTAATTGGCTCAGCATTTTCATTGTCTTTGTACAAGGTAATTCCCAATATCATTTCTAAGGCAATGAAAAATAAAATAAACGAACCAGCAACAGCAAAAGAGTTCACATCAATTCCAATTAGGCTCAATAAGCTTTGCCCTAGAAAAAGAAAAATAATCATAATGAAGCCTGCAATTAAGGACGCTTTTTCCGATTGTACCCGACCATATTTTTTTCTTAAATCAATAATAATAGGAATATTTCCAACAATATCTATTACAGCAAATAAAATCATAAAAGCCGTAAAAACCTCTTTAAAATTAAAATTCATAATTTATTTTATTTTTGTAAAATTAGAAAACTTAGTTTACCTAAATGTAAAGTTAAAGAAAAAAATAACACTATTTTTGTAAGATGTTTCAACTAGGAAAAACGATTGTTTCAGAAGATATTATTGAAAAAGATTTTGTTTGTAATTTATCTGCCTGTAAAGGTGCTTGTTGTGTAGATGGCGAAGCTGGAGCTCCTTTAGAGAAAGAAGAGACAGAAATATTAGAAAAAATTTATCCAAAAGTAAAACCTTTTCTAAGAAAAGAAGGTATCGATGTTATTGAAAAAGAAGGGGCTTGGGTAACTAGTGAATGGGGAGAGCTTGAAACTCCCTTAATTAATGGTATAGATTGTGCTTATGTGATTTTTGATGAAAAAAATACAGCACTTTGTGCTATCGAAGAGGCTTATAACTCTGGAGAAATAGCATGGAAAAAACCGATTTCATGTCATTTGTACCCGATAAGAGTGAAAGAGTACAGCGAATTTTCTGCAGTTAATTATCACAAGTGGGAAATTTGTGATGATGCTTGTTCTCTTGGAAAAGAACTACAAGTCCCAGTTTTTAAGTTTGTAAAACAAGCTTTGGTAAGAAAATTTGGACAAGATTGGTACGACGAATTAGAAAAAGTAGCTAAAAATCATTTAAGATAGTGGTAGCTTAATAATAACTTTTGTTCCTAAAGAATTCCTATTCTTATCTTCTAAATCTTTATAAAAAACTGAATAATTGTTTTTTTTATTCTTAACAAAATTTGTTAATCTGTCTTTAGTTAAATTAATGCCAATAGATTTTCTGTTAATGTGTTTTTTGGCTTTTATTTTTGTAGAAGCCTTTCGACCAATTCCATTGTCTTCAATATTAATTAGAACATATTCCGAAGATATTTTCTGAATAAAAATTGTTATTTTTTTTCTTTTTTTACTTGAAGACAATCCGTGCCAAATAGAATTTTCTAAAAAAGGCTGTAGCACCAGAGGGGGTATTTTTATCGTTTCTAAATTTAAAGAAGAATCTGTTTTGACATTAAAACTTATTTCATTGGAAAAACGAATATTTTCTAGACTCAAATAAAGTTTCATTGTTTCTATCTCTTCTTTTAAAGAAGTTTCTTGTAGGTCAGAAGCTTCTAGTATTTTTCGCATGAATTTTGAAAACTTATTTAAGTAAGAGGTTGCCTTTTTTTGGTTATTTTTTATAATATATAATTTAATAGAATTTAAAGCATTAAACATAAAATGAGGATTCATTTGGCTTCTTAATGCATCTTGTTTTAAGGAAAGTACTTTTTTCTCATTTTTCAATCCTTTTTGCTTGTCAATAGAAAATACAACAACAGCAATTAACATAAAAACACTAAAAGCAATAATCCATAAAGTTCTATTTTTTGTGATTTGTAATTGAGCAATCTGATTTTTTTTTGCCAAATCTTTTATTTGATTTTCACTTCGTTGCTTATCGTATTTTGTGATTAATTCGTTGACATAAGCTAAATTGCGTTCATTTAAGGTTTTCGCGTCTTCATCTTTTGCCTTTTTAAAATAAAAATAAGCTTTTTGGTAGTTTTCTTTTTTAGCATATAGAAAAGATAAATTTTCATTTGCTTTAACGATAATGGTATGTATGTTAAATTTAGTTGCAATATTTAAAGCTGTTTCTAAATTCTCTTTTGCAGCCTGTAACTTATTTAAGTTTAATTGAGCTAAGCCCAGTGTGTTATATGTATTAGAAAGATAATACTTGTCTTTTTCTTTAATTGCTAACTGTAAAACTGTATCTACCGTAGTCAATGCTTGCGTATATTTTTTATCTTTTATCAAAACATTAGCAATACTATAACCGCAGATGATTTTACCAATTTTTGAGTTAATTTGGTTATTGTAATTTAAAGACAGATGATAGTTTTTAAGAGCGGCATCTATATTTCCCAACTCTTCATAAGCATTTCCAATATTTTTATAATTTATTGCAAGTCCAAGTTGATGGTTAAGACTTATTTGTATGACAATAGATTTTTTAAATTCATTAAGGGCTAATTTATATTGCTTTAAAGAGAGATAGATGTTACCAATACTATTTTGAGCGTTGCTAATACTCTGTTTTATATCAATTTTAGGGTTTTTAATATTAATAGCTTTTTCAAGCGCTTCTTGATGATAATTTAATGCATTTCTAATATCATCTTGCCTTCTGTAAACAGAGCCAATGGCATTTAAAATTTTTACTTCGGATATTGTGTCTTTTGTTTTTCTGCTGATTACAAGTGCTTTTTTGTATTTATCAATTGACTTGTCAAAAAGGGAAAGATCTCGAAAGTGCCTTCCTAGCGAATTGTAGCCATATAATTCTCCTTGAAAATATGAATTTTCTTTACTTTTTTTAACGAGTAATTCTAAAAGTGGTTTGTCTTTTCTTTTTTCAAAAAGAACAGAATCAATAATGTCTAGTGAGGGAATTTTATTTTCAATAAGATATTCTATTTGTAGATTCACTTCTTTTTTTTGAGAAAAAGAAAAGACACTCAAAAACAAAAGAAAAAAAGTAAATATTTTAGTTTTCATAGATTAAAATTTTTCTAAAAACTCACTTTTCTTTTGACGAGAAACGGGTATTTTATGGTTGTCTTCTAAAATTACATAGCCATCGGTCTTAAAGAATTCTTTAACTTTAGTAAGGTTGATAATATAGGAGTTGTGAACTCTAAAGAAAATTTCATTTGGGAGTAAAGTATTTATTTCTTTTAGTTTTTTTGTAACAACAATTTTTTTATTATTTGTAGTGTGAAAGGTTGAGTAATTCCCGTCAGAAACGATGTAAAGTATTTCTTTAGATTCTAAAAAAATTAATTTTCCGTCAGTGTTAATTGCAATTTTTTTTGTGTTTAATTTTTCGTTAAAACGCAACAATACTTTTTCTATTTTATTCGAATCTAAAGCTCTAGACCTGTGTTTTTTTACTTTTGCGATAGTTTCTTCTAGATCATCTGAATCTATAGGTTTTAATAAATAATCCAGTGCATCTTTTTTTAATGCCTTGATAGCATATTCATTATATGCTGTTGTAATAACCACAGCAAAATCTCGAAATTTAAGTTTATTTAAAAACTGAAAACCATCCATAGTTGGCATTTCTATGTCTAAAAAAAGACAGTCAATATTATTTTCAGTTAAAAACAATAATGCTTTTTCTGGATTGTTAAAAGTAGCAATTACTTTTATTTGATCACTATAGTTTGACAACTCCCAGGATAAGCTTTGTATTGCTTTTGGTTCATCATCAACGATGACAGATATTAACATAAACAACAATTTAATCAAAAATAACATAATATTTGTGTTTTTGGCATTTTATTTAACAACAAAATACGAGTTGTTCTTTTTTTTTACAATTTATACACTTTTTAGAACCATTTACACAAAAACAGTATTTCACAACCTTATTTTAATATAAATTTGGGCAATGTTTGGGAGAATTGTTAACTCCAAGAAAAAGTTAATTGTTTATTGATTATATAACTTCCCTAGGTTAAATAATCTATAATAAAGAGCATCACTTGACGGTGATGCTTTTTTTGTGGTAACTTTTTTATCTGTTAATTTTTTAGTTATGAAAAAAAAAGGCATCTCAAAATAATTAGAAAATGCCTCTACTATTCTCACCCAATTATTACTTGTTTTAGTTCTCTTTGTTATTTTAAGTTGTTTTAGAATATTGAGCCCTACATAAAACAGCCGCTATTTTAAATGATCAATTTATAGAGAGGGTAGTTCTGGATTGGGATATTCTTTTTGTAAGAGAAGTCAAAGTCATTCTAAAACTAGAGAAAAAAATCAACTAAAAGTTGTATATTTAATAAATGAAGCGTTCAAATGAAAAGGTCTAGAATAAGTAAAGATTGAAGTTATAAAAGGAATTGAACCCTGTATTGTAAATAAAAGTATCACAAACGGGTAATTGAAATAGCGGCATAAACAAAGAAATAATTGTAATTTAGCAATTCATCAAAGACATTGTTTTTAATGTCTTTTGGAGAGAAAAATTCAGATAGATTTTTCGTTAAATCATCAATGGTTTTTTTTAAAATAAAAAAATAATTTATCAAATGGAGCTTCATTTGAAACTATGAGGTGGATAGTAGAAAATGCAAAGCTACTAAAAATAAAAGCATCAGGTGGGGTGAGATTACACAACTACTCTAAAGATGCTAGAGTTAGGTAGATAGAATTGGCACTTCATCTTCTAATGAAATTGTTAAATAAGAAATAAACTTAAATTCAAGATATTATTTTGGAAGACTATTTTGCACATGAGACGGCTGTAATAGCTAAGAATTGTAGTATTGGAAAAGAGACAAAAATCTGGCATTTTAGTCATATTATGTCTAATTGTGTTATTGGTAATCAATGTAATATTGGTCAAAATGTAGTCGTTTCTCCGGAAGTAATTTTAGGGAAAAACGTTAAAGTTCAAAATAATGTTTCTATTTATACAGGTGTAATCTGTGAAGATGATGTTTTTTTGGGGCCTTCTATGGTTTTTACGAATGTAATAAATCCAAGAAGTGCTGTAAAGAGGAATACTGAATATCAAAAAACTCTAGTAAAAAAAGGAGCAAGTATTGGGGCAAATGCAACGATTATTTGTGGGAATACTATTGGAGAGTTCGCTTTTGTAGGTGCCGGAAGTGTGGTAACTAAAGACGTTTTACCTTATGCACTAGTAGTAGGGAATCCTTCCAAACAAATAGGATGGGTAAGTGAATATGGGCATGTTCTAGAATTTAACGAAAACAAAACTGCGATTTGTAAGGAAAGCAATCAAACTTATCAATTAAAAAACAATACAGTTAAAAAATTAGAGGATGATTAAAAAACATGCATTTGTAGTTTTATTAATTCCTTCAATATTTTTTGCCCAACAAGAGAGATACCCAATTTTTGATGTCTGTAAAGGCTCTCAAATTCAATCTTTAAAAGATTGTTTTTATACCACAACAAGAAAATATTTTTTTTCAGAATTTAAGAGTCCTAAAATTCTTAAAAATGAAGGTTATAGCGAAACAGTTAATACTATTTTTGGAGTAACATCAGAAGGAGAGTTTAAGTTGATTTATGTTCATACACCGAATCAAGAAATTAGAAAAGAAGTAAAAAGAGTTTTTTCAGTTTTTCCAAAAATTACTCCCGCTTGGTACAACAATCATCCAGTAGAAATGAAGTTTGAACTTCCAATTAAATTTCCTGTAATTAATGACTCTAGTGCTTTCAATACAAAGACACTTCTCGACATTAAAAAAGAAAGTTTATTTGATGTTGTAGAAAAAAAAAAGCTAGCAGATTCCACTTTTTTAGAATACAACAGTAAATTAAATATTCCGTTTACGCATAAAAATTATGTTGATTACGAGTTTGCCTTACACAAATCCCACGGAACACATTCGGCATCTAAGCCCTATACGTATAGTCAAATAAGTAAGTATTATAATTTAAGCGAAGAAAAAAAGAAGTTTTTAAAACCATCCAAAAAAACGTGGACGGGAAATAAAATTTGGAATGAACATTTATTACAAGTAAAGAAGGATGATTATTGGTTTACAGTAGATTTTTTATTTGATGTCCAACTCGGAAAAGATAATTCAAATTTAGCTTATACCTACAATAACTCTAGAATTTTAAATATTAATGGAGAGATTTGGGGTGATTTTTCGTTTTCTACGACCTATTATGAAAGTCAAGGCCGGTTTGCAGAATATGTAAATAGTTTTATAACTAATCCTGCAATCAATGTAAGACCAAAAAATTCTGAAGGATTGGTTCCTGGAAGAGGAAAATCTAAGGGGCATAAAATAAATTCTCATGATTACCCTGTTGCAGAATCGTATTTAGCTTTTACACCAAATAAATACATGCAATTTCAATTTGGAAATGGGAAAAATTTTATTGGTGATGGGTATCGGTCTTTTATTTTATCTGACGTCTCTGCTCCCACGACTTATTTAAAAATGAAAGTAGATATTTGGAAAATTCAATATACCAATATTTGGATGTGGAATACAGAGCCTTCAATAAGATCTATTTCAGATTCTAATGAGCATGCAAGAAAATATGTAGCTGCTCATTATCTGAGTGTTAATGTGTCAAACAGATTAAATTTAGGTTTTTTTGAAACAGTTATTTCTAAAGGAGAAAATGGAATAGATGCAGGGTTTTTTAATCCGATTATATTTTACAGATCTTTAGAGTTCAATAGAGGTGAAGATGCAGGAAATGCAATAATTGGTTTGACAGGAAAATATAAATTAACTGACAATGTTTCTCTATATTCGCAATTCATGGTTGATGAGTTTTCACTCGGAAATTTCAGAGATTTGAGTGATTGGAGGCATAAATATGCCACCCAGTTGGGGGTTAAATATTTTGACGCTTTTAACGTTGAAAACTTATTTTTACAATTTGAATACAATTGTGCTCGCCCCTATACTTTTGCTCATAAATCACCAATTTTAAATTATGGAAATTATAGCCAGCCACTTGGACATTTATGGGGAGCAAACTTTTGGGAAGCAATTGCTGTTGGAAGATATAAAAAAGATAGATGGAGTGGTCATGCTAAAATTATCTTAGGAAAAAAAGGTTTTGATTTAGAAGACCAAACGGTAAGTTTTGGTGGAGATATTTATCAATCTTATGAAGATAGACTTACCGATTCAGGGAATGAAATTGCTCAAGGTAATACCGCTCATATATTCATTGCAGATCTGCAGGCGGATTATTTAATAAATCCAGCGAATAATACCAACCTATTTGCTAGTTTGTCATATAGAAATTTTTCTATAGAAAATTCTTTGCCAAGCTATACTTCTGGAACAAATTTATGGTTTACAGTAGGTGTTAGAGCAGATTTATTCAATTGGTATTTCGATTTTTAATTTTTTTTGTAAAAACATATAAGATTATACTTATATTTGTACTGTGATTTTTCTAAAAAATCACATTTTTCTTTTTCATAGCAATTTTTCCCACTCAATCTTTTGAGTGGGTTTTTTAATTTCAAGTCAAAAGCTAGTTAAAAAATGTGGTAAAGTCATAATTATCAAATATCTTTGTAAAAGTATTTTATAGAATGGAAACAACAGTAATTACAGACGATAAAACATCAATGAAAACGATTCTTCTAGACATAAAACAACTTACAAAAGTTGGCTTGTCACTGAGTGTTGTATTTTCTTCTTTAGCTGGATATTTATTGGCGGTAGATATTGTTAATTATTCCATACTTTTTCTTTTAGCCTTGGGAGGCTTTTTTATGGTTGGTGCTTCAAATGCATTCAATCAAATTATAGAAAAAGATACAGATGCGATTATGAAACGTACAGAGAATAGACCCTTGCCAACAGGGAGAATGTCTGTTAACATAGCTCTTTCAATAGCTCTTTTATTTACGATTCTTGGAATTTCAATTCTATACAGCATAAATCCCAAAACAGCTTTGTTTGGTGCTATTTCTATATTTTTATACACAAGTGTGTATACGCCCTTAAAATCGGTAACACCTTTAGCTGTTTTTGTTGGTGCAATACCAGGGGCAATTCCTTTTATGTTAGGTTGGGTGGCAGCTACAAATCAATTTGGGTTAGAAGCAGGTTTTTTATTTATGATTCAATTTTTCTGGCAGTTTCCCCATTTTTGGGCGATTGGTTGGTTGCAATATGAAGAGTATAAGAAAGCTGGTTTTAATATGCTGCCAATGGGAGCAAAAGATAAAGGAGCGGTAAAGCAAATTATCTTATACACTTTAGTTATGATAATCGTATCAATTGCCCCTGTTTCAAAATTGTCAGGAGCATTTTACATCCACCCACTTACAGCTATTATTGTTGGATTACTAGGAGTATTTATGTTATATTTTGCAATAAAATTACATAAAAGCGAAGATAATATTGATGCAAGAAAACTAATGTTAGCAAGTGTTTTATACATTACTGTAGTACAAATTATATATGTAGTAGATAAATTTTTACATTAAGAATGATAGGAGAACAACAATTACAAGAAGAATTAACAACCGCTAAAAAAATATCAGCAAAACCTATGTTATGGGTTTCAATGATTAGTATGGTCATGTTTTTTGCAGGATTAACAAGTGCATACGTAATAAGTATGAAAAGAGATGATTGGGTTTCTTTTGATTTGCCCCAAGCATTTTATGTGAGTACTTTTTTAATCGTTGCAAGTAGTGTATCGCTATTTTTTTCTCAAAATTTTTTAAAAAATAACAAAAGACAATTATCGTTATTATTTGTTGTTATTACTTTGTTGTTAGGAATTGGATTTGTATGGCAACAATACGTTGGTTTTAATCAATTAAAAAGTATCGGTTTATTTTTCACAGGACCAGAAAGTACAGTGTCTACCTCTTTCATCATAGGCATCACATTTTTACATGTATTACACCTGTTAGCAGGGGTTCTCGTGCTTTTAGTTGTTATTTATAATCATTTTAAATACAAGTACAAATCAGACAATATGCTAGGGTTTGAACTCGGTGCAATTTTCTGGCATTTTGTAGACATACTATGGATTTACCTATTTTTCTTTTTCTATTTTATTAGGTGATGAAAAATAGTTATTTTTGCCGCATAAACTAAGATTTAACAGAATATATATATGGAAGTAAATATTGCGATACCCTCAGATAGTAAAGAAACTTGGAATGGTGGTGGAGTAAAACCATTTGGAGCAAGTTATGGTAAAATGATGATGTGGTTTTTTATCGTTTCTGATGCTTTAACTTTTTCAGGATTTTTAGCTGCTTACGGCTTAACTCGATTTAAGTTTATCGATTCTTGGCCAATTGCAGACGAAGTGTTTACTCACTTTCCGGGTTTACATGGTGTTCATGCGCCAATGTACTATGTTGCTTTAATGACCTTTATTCTTATTGTTTCTTCTGTAACAATGGTATTAGCTGTAGATGCTGGTCACGAGATGAAACAAAAAAAAGTAGCTTGGTATATGTTTGCTACAATTATTTTTGGAATTATTTTTGTTGGTTCTCAAGCGTGGGAATGGAAAAACTTTATTTCAGGTTCTTACGGTTCTGTTAAAACAGCAGATGGTAAAATTTTACAATTTGTAAAAGAGGGTCATCAAATTGCACTGTCTGATTTCGTTGTTAACAAAAGAACAGATGAAAGAGTTCAACATACTAAATACAATGGCTTGTGGTTTGAGAAAGAAGAAACAATTTCTACTTATTCTATTGCTCAAATCAAAGAAGCATATCAATCCAATTCAGAGATTCAAATACGTTCTGAGCTAATAGATCTTGAAACCAAACAAAAAGTAATTCTTTCTAGAGAAGAAGGACTTGCTCAATTATCGAAAACAAAACTCGTTGTTGAAGGTGCTAATTTGGAAGTAAATGAATATGGAAATACTATTTTTGCTGATTTCTTTTTCTTTATAACAGGATTTCATGGATTTCATGTATTTTCAGGAATAATAATCAATATCATTGTTTTCTTCAATGTAATTATTGGGACTTATGAACGAAGAGGACATTATGAAATGGTAGAAAAAGTAGGATTATATTGGCACTTTGTAGATTTAGTTTGGGTATTTGTATTCACATTCTTCTACTTAGTATAATTATAAAATAGATTAAAATGGCGCACGCACACGAATCAAGTAAAAAAAGAATTTGGATAGTTTTAATAATGCTAACACTTATAACAACTGTTGAGGTTGCTTTAGGGATAGTGAAACCGCCTTATTTACACCTTACAAGTATTTTAGGAACAAGTCCTTTAAATTGGATATTTATCATTTTAACATTAGTAAAAGCGTATTATATTACTTGGGCATTTATGCACATGGAAGGAGAAAAAAAATGGCTAAGACGTTCTGTTGTTTGGACAGCAGTTTTCTTAATCTGCTATTTAGTAACGCTATTGTTAATTGAGGGAGGTTATTTATACAGCACATTAGCACCACTTGTAAAATGGTAATATTAATAAATTAATAAGGTGGTTCTAACCACCTTTTTTTATACAAAGCAATGATGAAGATTACTAAAAAAAGAGTTGTACTATTTTTATTATTTATTTTTCCATTAATTTGTTTTTTAATCTTATCAACCGGAAAAAATAACTTTACCAAATTACCGATTATCAGTAAAAATGTTTTAGATATATCTCTTTTGGATTCAACAAAAACATTAAAAGACAATATTTCTATAGTTTGTTTTTTAGGTAATGATATTAATGAAAACAAAGGAGGTTTTTTTAATCTTAATGAGAAGATTTACAAGAAGTTTATAGCGTATAATAAATTTCAAATAATCGCTATTTACCCCAAAGGAAAAGAACTTCAAGTTCAAGAAATTAAAAAAGAAATAGGGGCATTTACAGACATGGTTAAATGGAATTTTATTAGCGGTTCTAAAGAAGAAATTATCGCTTTACATTCCAGCTTTAATTCAACCGACACGCTTTCTAATCTGTATAGTAATAGCGCTTTTTTAGTTGATAAAAAAGGCGATTTAAGAGGGCGTATTAACGATGAAGACAGAAGCACTGGGAAGCTTTTTGGGTATAATATTAGATCAGTTTCAGAGTTAAATAGTAAAATGAAAGATGATGTTCTTGTCCTTTTTTATGAATATTATGCAGCTTTTAAAGATAAAAACAAGAATAAAGCAGATAGAAAAGAAGTAGGGTTATGAACAAAAAACATTCCTATATAGGTGTTTCTTTTATTATACTTTTGTTTGGGATCTATGTTGTTAGAAATATAGACAGAAGGGTACATCAAAATGACCTTGTTCAAGACGATAGGTTGCATAAAGTTGAGAATAAAACAGGGAGTATGAACAACTTATTTAAATTTAATAAGGTTCCAGTATTTGAGTTTACAAATCAAAATAATATTCAAATTACAACGAGAGACTTTAAAGATAAAGTATATGTGGTTGAATTTTTCTTTACAACTTGCCCAACTATTTGCCCTATCATGAATAGCAAGATGCTTGCCCTTCAAAATGAGTTCATCGAAAATTCAAATTTTGGAATTGCATCAATATCAATAACTCCAGAATTTGACACCCCCAAAGTTCTTAAAGAATACGCGGACAGACAAGGCGCAAAACATAAAAACTGGCATTTTTTAACAGGAAAGTCTGAAGAGATTGTTTATGATTTGTCAAACAAAGGATTTAAATTGTATGCGGGAAAAGGGGATGAAAATCACGGAGGTTTTGAACATTCTGGCTTGTTTGCTTTGATTGATAAGGATGGGTATATTAGATCTAGGATGGATGCCTTTGGAAATCCAATTATGTACTATAGAGCTATTGAAGAACAAGGTTTTTCTGATCAAATAAAAGAATTAAAAGAAGACATTAAAATTTTATTAAATGAGTAATTTAGCGAAAGAAAAACAATACAAAAAAATAATTACGGCTTTATCAGTTATAATTCCATTGGCAGTAGCAGGGTTATTTGGGGTGAATCTCCAAAAATTAGGGTTTGATATACAGCCATTAACGTTCTTGCCACCAATTTATGCCACGGTAAATGGTTTAACTGCGATTGTTTTATTAGCAGCAGTTGTTGCAATAAAAAAAGGAAATAAAAAATTACACCAACAGTTAAATACTTTTGCAATTGCCTGTTCATTAGTTTTTCTACTGCTTTATATTGCATATCATATGACCTCTGATTCTACAAAATTTGGAGGCGAAGGTTTTATAAAATACATCTACTATTTTATTTTATTTACTCATATTATTTTATCTATAGTGGTAATTCCGTTCGTACTAACGACCTATATGAGAGCGAGTTTAGGCAATTTTACAGAGCATAAAAAAATTGCAAAAATTACATTTCCTTTATGGTTATATGTAGCAGTTACAGGTGTAGTAGTATATTTAATGATCTCACCTTATTATGTTTAAAAAAAGTATTTTAGTCTTTTTTTTGTGTGTAATTTTTACATCAAAACTTTCATTTTCACAATGTGCTATGTGCAAAGCTGTTGTTGAAAATGGAGATATTTCTATGGCAGAAGGAGTGAATAATGGAATTACGTATTTAATGGTTTTTCCTTACCTTTTAATAGGTATTTTGTTCTTCGTAATTTACAGATATAAGAAGAAAGCTTCAGGTTAATTTTTGTAAGAGTAAAACGGTGTAACATATTTTACTGCTTGTCGTCTTATTGAAACAATCACAACTTCCAGTTTTTGATTGATTCATTCACTAACAAAAATAAATGTTTTGAAAACTAAACTTATATTATTTGCAGCTTTTTTAATTTCTGTAGCGACCTTTTCACAAAAAAAATGGACGCTAAAAGAATGTGTCAATCAAGCTTTAGAAAAAAACATTTCTATTCAGCAAAATAAATTAAGCCTAGAGTTAGTAAAAAAAGATGTAGAAATTGCCAAAGGTAATTTTCTACCAAATTTAAATGCTTCTACAGGTGGAAATTTAAACTTTGGATCTGGTTTTGATTATGTAACTCAGAATAGAGTTACTACTAGCATTTTTGGCGGTTCGATGGGGTTAAGTGCAGGATATACAGTGTTTAATGGTTTCAGAAATACAAATACATACAAACAAGCTCAATTAGGGGTAGCTTCTGGTCTGTTAGATTTGCAAAAAATTGAAAATGACATCACTCTACAAGTTGTTAATGGGTACTTAAACATTCTGTTTGCAAAAGAAAATTTAAATTCGGCTCAAGTTCAATATCTTATCAGTAAAAAACAGATCGAAGCTGCAGAAAGTAGATTTAAGTCAGGAGTTATTGCCAAAGGGGATTTATTAAACACCCAATCTACAGTTGCTACAAATCTTCAAAGTGTTATTTTGCAAGAAAATGCTTTAGACCTAGCGCTATTAAATTTGGCACAATTATTACAAGTACCAATTGAAGATTTTGATATTACACCGATGGAAGTTGATTCTCCATCATCAGACCTATTTTATAAAAGCTCTTCTTCAGTCTACAATAAATCTATTGATAGAATGCCAGAAATTATAAGAGCTAAATTAGCGATAGAAAACGCCGCTTTAGATATAAAAATTTCCGAAAGTTATTTTCTCCCTTCTCTTTCTGCTTCAGCAGGCCTGACTACCAATTATGGTTACAATTTAAAAGCAGGCCCTGACACTCCTTTTTTTTCTCAGTTGGATGATAATTTAGGCTATGGTATTGGTTTCAATTTGAATATTCCAATCTTTAACCGATTTCAAACTAGATATGGGGTAGAAAAGTCTAAGATTACAAAAGAGATTTCTGAGACGAGATTAGAAAGTGAAAAAATACAATTAAAACAGACCATAGAAAAAGCTTTTTTAGACGTGAAATCTGCATTAAAATCGTTTGAATCAGCTAAAATTTCTCTAGAAGCGCAAAAAGAGGCCTTTAAAAATGCTCAAGAAAGATACACCTATGGAGCAATGACTTTGTTTGATTTTGACCAAGTTAGAACACGTTTTGTAAATGCACAAGGAGCAATGATTCGTTCTAAATACGATTATGTTTTTAAAACGAAAGTTTTACAATTTTATTCAGGCGATTTAGTCTTAGATTAAATAAAATAATACTGTTATTCATGAAGCCTTATAATATTGCAAGGTTTTCTTTTTTGGATACCTTATCTTTGTACAAAATATTAGAAGTTGGCAATTATCCTGAACATAGAAACCACTACAAAAAATTGTTCTGTAAGTCTTGCAAAAAATGGAGAAGTTATTGCAATTAAAGAATTGAATAATGGAAATTATTCTCATGCAGAAGTTTTACATCCCTTTATCTCAGATGTTTTAAAAGAAGCAACGATTAGTTTTACAGAGATTGATGCTATAGCCGTTAGCAAAGGCCCCGGTTCTTATACTGGTCTTAGAATTGGAGTTTCTGCAGCAAAAGGACTCTGTTTCGCATTAAACAAGCCTTTAATTTCTGTAGATACTTTAACATCTCTTTCTTATTCAATTTCTATTGATGATGGTTTAATTTTACCAATGTTAGATGCCCGAAGGATGGAGGTGTATTCAGCTATTTTTAACCATCTAAACGAACAAATAAGAGGTATCAAAGCAGAAATTATAGACTCTACTTCTTTTGCCAACTATTTAGATAGTAAAAAAGTCTATTTTTTGGGGGATGGTGCTAAAAAATGCAAAGAGATCATTACACACAAAAATGCTTTTTTTATCGCTGATAAATTTCCATCAGCTATGGAAATGGCACAATTATCTTTTATTAAATATCAAAGAAATGACATTGAGGATCTTGCATATTTTGAACCTTTTTATTTGAAAGATTTCCTTGTTATTCCTGAAAAGAAAAAGAAACCTACTTTTTAAATATTTTTGTAAAAGAACAGTATTCATATAGAATCTATTCCTACTCTATTTTATTTTCAGAATTAGTAGATAATTGTAATGCTGTTATTGAGGATGCACTACTATTTTATAAACTGATCATAGATTTAATTAATTTAGGAGTCCTTCAATGTTAATTTAATGTTACCAAATTGTTGTGTAATTGTAAGGATAGTTCTATATTTGTATGACAGAGTTAATTTTAAAACGAAGAAACATGAAAAAATTACTGACACTTGTTCTTATTTGTATAGCATCAATTGGATATTCTCAAGACACAAAGCCACATTTTGAGGCAGAAGGAGAACTTGTAAAAGCGACCTATTATCATGAGAATGGATCTGTAAGTACCCAAGGGTACTTTAGTAATAAAAAATTAACAGGTGAATGGACTCGTTTTGACTTGGAAGGGAATAAAACCCAAATCGCATATTACGACAATGGTAAAAAAGTAGGAAAGTGGTTTGTTTGGAATAAAGAGTCTTTGAAAGAAATAAATTATTACAACAATACAATTGTTAGCGTAAACTTGTGGAAACACGAAGCGAAATTAGCGGCTAACAACAAATAATTACTCAAACCTAATTATATAGTCATGTTTGACTAAAAATTCCAAAGAATTTAAATTCTTTGGAATTTTTTTTATGTTAACTGAATCTATACTATTCTGTTATAAGCCTGTTTTAAAGGAATTTAATTCTTTTATGCAATAGTTTCTATTAATGGTGAAATTTAGACATAGAATCCTTAGGGTTGAGTTAAAACATTCGACTAATCAAACTAATAACGATCAAAAAAAACGTCTAGAGATTCTTCTCTAGACGTTTTTTGTTTGAAATTTAATATTATTCAACAATTAAAGTAAAAGGAATACTATATTTTACACCTACTGGCTTACCCCTTTGTCTTCCTGGTTTCATTTTAGGCAATTGTTTCATTACCTTTACTACCTCGCTTTTAATTTTTGGGTGAGGAGCTCTTGCCTGAACATTAACAATATTTCCATTTTTATCAATCTTAAAACCAATAAATACTCTTTTTCTACCAGCAGATAAACCCAATTCATTTGGTAAATCAGCATCAAATTTTCTTGAGAAGTGTTTTTGTACTTTTTTACTAAAACATTTTTTTAATTCTTCTTTGTTTCCTTTACAACCAGGAAATACCGGAACATCTTCAATAATCATGAAACTTACATCTTCTATAACTTCCTCAACCTCTTCAACTTCTATAATTTCTACAGCTTCTGTTTCATCCGTCTCTGTAGATTCAATAATAGTTTCTTCTACTTCTTTTTCATCTTCAACAATTTCAATTTTTTCAGGTGCTGGAGGTGGTGGTGTTTTTGGTTTTACAGGTTCTATTCTTTCAGTAATTACCGTCTCCTCTTCCATTTCTGCAGTCATGTTCGCAGAACCTAAATCTCCAATATTTCTATCATAAGTTTTCTTTTCTATTGCAGCATAAGTTATAAATAGTGCTAAAACTAAACCTATTTGCATAAAAATTTTGCTATAATTTTCTAAGTTCGACTTCGGGTTTTTCTTAATTTCCATTGTAAAGGGTTTTAATAGTTCGCTAATTTAATTAAATTATTGGTTTATACACAAGTCTTCGTATTAATTAACGTCAATTTTTTTCTTAATTTGATTAAAAACAATTAACCCGAAAATAGAACCTAGTGTATTTGCAATTGCATCTTTATAATCACCCGTTCTATAGGTGGTTAGTGTATGTTGAATAACTTCAATAAGTATGCCATAAATTAGACAAGCAAGTACTATGAAATATTTTAGAGATGATTTTTTGTAAAAAGAAAATAACCAAAAAAGGCTTAAAGTGAAGTATGCAAATAAGTGATAAAGTTTGTCAATATTACTAAACCCCGTATCTATTTTAGGTGTTTTTATTAAGCTTAGACAGGAAATAACAATTGTGATAACAAATGCTGCGATAAGAAAAAAATTATCCTTGAATAAGTTCTTCATAAGCCTCTGCGTCTAATAAATTTTCTATTTGTGTGCTATCTGATATTTTAAGTTTAATCATCCAGCCTTTTCCATAAGGATCAGAATTAACAAACTCTGGGTCATCTTCTAGCGCTTCATTAAATTCTATTACTTCTCCAGTTAAAGGCATAAATAAATCAGAAACTGTCTTAACAGCCTCAACAGATCCAAAAACCTCACCTTCTTCAAGGACTTCATCTAAAGTATCTACATCTACATATACGATATCTCCTAATTCTCCTTGCGCAAAGGCTGTAATTCCTATTGTTGCAACAGAATCTTCAATTTTAATCCATTCGTGGTCTTTTGTATACTTTAAATTTGACGGGATATTCATTTTTATGTTTTTTAGTTTCCTCCTAAGTTGTAAATAATATTAAAACCAGCATTAATAGCTTGTCTAGGGAAGGTGGTTGATATAGCGTATTTAGATGTTTGATGATTGTAATAAAAAGAAGCTGTTAAACTACTGCTTAATCTATAATCAGCGGTAAATTTAATAGAAAAAAGTTTTTGACCCCCACTAATTTGATCATTATCTTCATCTACGGATCTAATTTGGGTTAAATTATCTCTCAATGATACATCTGCTCTTAAGTTTACATCTCCTTTTAAGGTTTGTTTTTTTCCTGTAAAACGAGTATTGAACTTCACATCTTTAAAGATATATCCCATTCCGAAGATGTATTCAGTACCTCTAATATCTGTTAATGTGCTATTGTTAAAATTCATTGTTAAGGTTCTGTCTCTTTTTACTTCACCTCTTAAAGAGAATGAATTTCTCATTTTCATATCTACTTTAATTAGAGGCGAAAACTCATCAACCAAGGTAACAGCAGAGACTAATAGTTCAGGTTCATAATTATTTGCAATATTACTATTCGCAAATGGATTGCTTCTGTCATGTTGTAAATTATTTGTAAAACTTGAGACAGTATAAGAGGACCTGTATCCGTGAGAAATAACAAAATTACTAAAGTTTTTCTTAAAAAACTTTAACTTCGTTAAACCACTGTATCGCAATGTCCAATTCGGGATTGGAATGTTTCTAAACAAACCGGTATTTACTTTGTCTGGACTTTTACCAGAATATGCAGCCATAAAAGCGGGTAATAAAACTTGTTGGCTGTTTTGCCCAAAACCACTTATAGGAACTCCATTCTCTAATGCAAGCCTATTGGCAATGAGACCTCTGTAGTCTCTCAAATTCTGAAATAAAACATCTCCATCTTTGAATGCTGTGGAAAGCATAGAATGACTGGTGCTGAAGTTTCCTGTTTCAAAGAAAGGTGTCTCTTCAAATTGAATATTCCCATCAATAAGATCTAGTTGTTGAGAAATATTTCTTGTTTGAATTTTATTTCCTCTAACGTCAATATTTAAATCCTTAATTGGTTTTAAGGTAAATGTATAATCTAATTTATTGTAATGTGTTTTGCTAAAAGTTTTGTTATAATAGTCATCGCCTTGGTTTCTGGTTACAAACCAACCATTTTCTAAAGCTCTATTTCTAATATCTACTTGACTACCAAAGGCAAAAGAAGTAGGAGCTCCTCCAAGAAAACCAATATCTTCAGTATAACCCGGTAATAATTGTCCGTTATTTTCTGAATAACTAATTTTACCTTGTTTCACTGAAGTTACAATATCATACGTTGCTTTTAATATCTTCTTTCCTGTGGATAATTTTTTCTTTTGAGAAATCCTTCTAGAAGCACCTGGAAAACCATTATTTCTTGATCCTTTTGTTTTCTTACGTTGATTTTTAGTCATTAAAAGCCTTTCAAAACGAAGCCCTTTGTAGAAACTATCAAAATTAAAGGTGGTATTAAAATTGTGTGTATTTGCATTCTGAATTGTATTTCCTATGAGCTTTAGAGAAGGAACGTCAATTCCATTTACATTTATTGTGTTTTGAGGTGCCGCTTGCCAATCAAAATCTGCTGTATAGGCATAATCTGCTTTTATAAATTTTAAAAACGGAATTTTATCAATTGGTAAATTATAGGCTGCGTTTAATTTTTGATGATAATGATTTGCTCTTCCCATATTAAAGAAATCATCAAAGACCTGAATTTCTTCATCATTATTAAATGTATCATAAATGTAACTATTAGTTGCATTAAAGTTTAATTTCAATGATTTTGTTAAATCAAAACCAATTGTATAATCCCAATCAAACAAAAAACGGCGTTGTTTTAATTCTGGCTGAGGAGCTAATCCTTCTACTAAATTTCTGGATTGTTGCTCGTTGTAATTTCTATTGATACTAGAGTTAATAGCAAATGTTTTTGGAACAGGGTTGAAGTTAATATCTTTTATTATTTTCCAGTATTTACTTTTTAATATTGAATCACTTTTAAAGAATTCGATGGGTTTAGATTTAAAATTAAAATTATAGGAAGCAGAGGCTCTAACACTTTCTCTAATACGTTTTTTTATATTATAATTTCTTTGAAACTCTTTGTTATGAGCATAAGAGACTGCCAAGTTTTCTACATCGTAAAATTTAGGTTTTTTTGTAGAATTTGGGTTTCTGTTCTTTTTTACATTTGTAAAACTAATACTAGTTCTTTTGGTATAATCCCTAGAAAACTCACTATTATCGTTTTCACTTAAGGCATCTGCTAATTTTACGTCTTGATATTGAGGGTCGAATTTTGGGTCTATATACTGTTCTCCAACACTATAACTCATTGGCAATTGAATTCCCCATTTTACAGGAGTTAAAACTTTTCCTAAATTTATAGTGGTAGCAACATCATACTGTTTTGTTTCATTTAAACTACGCTGGTTTACTCTTTCTTCTACATTTCCAAAACCAATTGTAGACATACTTCCCGCTAATGATACATTTGCAATATCAGCAAAATTTGCATCTGCATTCATTACAGCTGCCCAACCACCTTTATTATCGAAACCAGCAGAACGTAATTCATTGAACCAAATCTCTCCACTTATTGGTGAAGGGGTGTTGTTTTTTAGACCTAAAACAATGGTTTTTAATTGCGCTAAAGTTGGGTTTCCTTTTACAGAAATTGTATACAAAATTTCTGGATCTTGTTCTGTAGATGTATACAAATCGGTAATTGAAAAATCGAGTTTATCTCTTTCTAATTTCACTTTTCCAAAAGTTTCTAAAAAAGCATCTAAATTATTTGCTTCTGGCCACAGATCTAAAGCAGATGTGCCATTCAATGAAACTTTTAAAGGCAGCTCAATTTGATAATAATTATCATTTAAATCTGTACCCAATCTTATGATTGCAGAAAAATCATCATCATTAATGGCAAGAGCCCCTTCGTTTTTTTGAAGATGCATAAACATTTTTAAATTCTTAAACCGTCTTAAATCTATGCTGATGTTTTTATAAATTGCTCTTGCTTTATTCGCGGGTAAGTCTTTCACTTTTAGGGTTACAGATTGTTCATTTTGAAGTTGAACAGTAGTACTTCCTTGCAAGCGTTCTCTTTCTATTCCTGGTGGCTGAATGTAACTTCCTTCATTTTGTTCAATACTAACAACACCCACTTCAAAATCTTTTAATTCATCATCATTCAAATCTACTTGATCTATTGATTCATCCAACGTTCGTGTGTAGCGTCTCCAATCTCCACGAACCAAATCTAACTCCCCAAAACGAACTACTACTGGCATTTTAAAGTTTGTTAAAAAGAGTCTTATAAAACGAATGCTATTAAAGTCTGTAATTCCATTTTTAGGGATTCCACTTCTTATAGGAACTCTGAATTGATACCATCTTGTTTTTTGAGTTGCTCCATTTTCTAAAGTAACATCGGTAGTTTTTTCGTCTACGATAAAATTCTTTCCAACAACCAAGTCATTCCTATTCATAGAAACTTTATACTCGTAGTAACTTTCTACAGTATTCATAGTTTGATCTCTGTTAATATCTTCTACGTCTGGATATGTTGTTGAAGATGTTGGATAGGCTTCTTTAGACTGATTTAAAGTTGGAGAGTTCCCTTCTGTATTGTTATAATTTTTATATCTTGTAATAATAGAAGCATTAACCGCGTCTAACTCACTACCTCTAAAAAATTGAAAGTTATCTGAGGCAGGATCATTGGGATTTAATTTACTAAAGTTCGTAATTGTAGCGCTATATTTAGAAAACTCTTCAGCATCAGATAAGCCATCAAAACCAACATCTTGGTTCGCTCTTGCTGCATCTTGTTCATTGAAGGAATAAATAATTGAAGGGTTTTTAGGTACTTTACCCCAAGTGGTTAGATCTGTATTTAAATTTCCACCAGTTTCTGGCAATCCATTCTCATACATTTTCCGACTGTCTTTTAAAATATCTTCAGAAACATTTCCTAAATTAATATACATATCACCAATCTGATTTGAGGGATCTGATGGATCTACCCCTTGTGGAAGCCCTTCTTCATTAGTGATAGAGTAATTTTCATAAGGATCCATTACCCAAAATTGAATATATTCAACGTTTGCTTGGTCGAAATTATTTGTCGTTAAAGACCTCATGATACCACCCCAATTTTGTTGCGGATTCTTAAAAGTTCCATCATTTTCAACATCATTATTATTTGTATTGAAATTATATGAACCCCTTTCTGAAGGGAAATACGCTAAATCCAACGTTCTAACTAAAGAGTTTTGGGTGATATCTAATTGAACATTTGGAAATAATTCACTGTAATTAATTTGTCTTGTTTCTGCTCGAGAAAGTTCGTCAGCATTAATATTAGACGGGGTGTCTCCGGCACCATAAAAAATTTGATCAATATTGTACCAAGCTAACTTTCCTCTTTTGTAATTGTAAGACAAATCATCTTGCTCTCCGTTAAAACCAGTAAAAAATTTAGGAGTACTCGCTTCGTGCCAGTCTAAGGGAGATAGTATGCTAATAGGAATTTGAGAAGCTTCAAAATCGTCTATGTAAGAGGTGGCAGCTCCGGTCACATCTATACCACTTGGAGTTCCAGGAAGTAAATATGCCATATCTGCTCTAACGGATATATTAGAAGGGGCATCTGTGTCTACAAAAGGTAATTTATTTGCCAATTTTGTAAAGAAAGGAACTTCAGCAGAATAATTAATATTAGCTCCAAACATAGTATTGTTTATAGGGTCTGAGCCAAAGTTTACCTTTTGTGTAATCGGTCTTTCATTCACATTTAAAATAGTGGCACCTACTATAAATTTATCAGAGAATTTATGCTCAACATCTACTCCCATAAAAGTTTTTCGTTGTTGATTAAAGACCGCATTATTTTCTGTAGAGACATTTATTGGTGTTCCAGAGGATTGTAACCCTGGATCAATAATTTGTACGCGTCCTAATTGATAATCTACCACATAATCAACACCTTCAACTAGTTGTCTTCCTCCGGCAGTTACTTTTACAGAGCCTCTAGGAACATTAAATGCTCCTATAGGAATTCCTCCTGAATTTTCTGATTTAAAGTAACCCTTTAAAAAGTATTTATCTTTATTCTGAAAGTTATTTTGGATGTTAATTTTTGTATTTAAATATAATTCTTTGAACAAAAAAGAATCGTCTAATACTTCATCTAAACCAATATCATTAGAGTTTTGTTTCACTAAATCAATCCCAAAGGGTTCTGGTTCTGGGAAAAAGATAAAACCATTTTGAGAATTAACAGTAATGCCTTCTATATAGTCAAAAAATCCATCAGGAGATCTAAATTGACTCTGATCTAATTGATCTAATTTTAAAATTTGTATGAGTGGTAAATTAGAGATTCCAGTAGTTTTAGCATTTTGTAAAACATTAGAAGAAATTCCGGTTTGATCATCTCTGTATTGAATCTCGAAACGAAAACCATCTTGTGTCAGCGGGAAAGCACCAAGCGCATAGACGTTTTTCATCATTAAACGCCATGTAGGAAAAGATTCTTCTCCACCACTACCATCATCCCTTTTTGTTTTTAAAATTTCACTGCGTAATAATTTTACAGCTAAAGCGTTGGGAGATTGAATTCCATCATTTGAAAATTCACCAACTTTAAAAGAGTTTTTTGTACTTCCTGTGACTCCCCCGGCAACGGTATATTCATAAGCAACGGCCAATACTTCTCCATCATTTAGTCTCCTGTTTAAAGAAATAAAACCTAATTGGTTGTTGATTCTATATTCATTGGCGTCTAATTTTCGTGCATTTTCTAAGACAGAATAATCTGTACCTTCTTCCATATTAAACTCTTGCAATGTACTATTTACTGAAGAGATATTTCTAATTCCACTATTTGTAGTTAATAAAGCGGACAAATTATTAGATTCATTTGTAGGAATATTTCCTCCAGAAGTAAATGGGGGGGTTGTTGGTATTACTTCACCTGTCTGATTTACCAGAACATTATTTTCAGACTCACCGATATCAGCCAAAGCAACAATACTTCTGAAATCCTCTGTGCTTGAGTTTCTATTTGTAATCCAAACCTCTACTCTAGTAATATTAATTTGACTATTTACTAAGGGGTAGTTTTTAAGAGAGTTTGCATAATTATCTATAAAATATTGTGATAAGAAAAAGTGACGATCATTGTCATAGTCAGTTGCTTTTAACTGAAAAGGTTGTATAGAAGCCCCTCCTTCTGCTACTACAGTTTTGCTCTCTGAATTTTGTTGAGAAAAAACAGCGGTTACATTTGTATTTCCAAATTTCAACTCTGTTTTCAAACCAAATAAACTCTGCGCTCCATTGATTAAAGAATTTTTAATAGGCATTGAAATATTACCTGCTTCTATTCCTTGCAAGATGTCATCCTCAGTTGGTGTATACCCTATTTTTACTAAATTTTGAAAATCGAAAGTAGATTGTGTGTCGTAATTTGCGGTAAATTCTAAACGCTCCCCAACTTTAGCTTTAATGCTGGCGTTAATTTGTTGGTCAAAATCAAAGGTAAAACTGCTTCTGTTTTCTTCCGATAATTGAGGGTTTTCTGTATTTTGATAGATAAAGCCTAATTTTAAATTCAAACTACCGGTTGGAGTAAATTTAATGGTATTTCCACCAAAGATAGATTCAAAAAAATCAGAATTCACATAATATGTTGGTAATAAATCTCTTTGCGCTGCTGCTGCACCTTTTTTCTTTGAGTTTGTTGCACTTACTTTATCTTTAAAGTATTGCGTCATGTCTCTTCTTAAACGATATTGCGTATATTCTTTTGGGGAGAGAAACACAGGGGTTCTTGTATGGTAATCTCCAATTTTTTCTAAAATTACATACTTGTTTAAATCCTTATCAAAGATAATTTCTTTCTTTGCTAGATAATCTAAAAAAAGACCACCAGTTTGACTCTTTTTAAAATTGTATTTTAATTGTATACTGTCTTTTTTTACAGTTGTCGAATCATTTTCTTGAATTTTTTGTGCGTACAAAGATGAGTTTGCCAAGAAAGCAAAAACAAGCAATAAAAATATTTTTTTAAAAAAAGGATTCAAATTATTATAAATTCTTTAGCGCTAATTTTATTAAATTTTCAACGGAGGACTCTGGATTTTCTTTTAAAAGCATAGAAATAATTTTTTCGGATTGTTTTTTATTAAAACCTAAAACCTCTAAAGCAGATAACGCTTGATCTTTATTGGTATTGTCTACAAATGTAGAAACTTCATCGATATTAAAAGTTTTCAAAATTTTATCTTTTAAATCGACAATGACTCTTTGTGCTGTCTTTGCTCCAATTCCTTTCACAGATTGTATTAAAGGGATGTTTTCTGATGCTATTGCATGTTGTATTTCTTCAGCGGTCATTGAAGACAACATCGTTCTCGCAATACTTGGCCCAACACCAGAAACAGAAATTAATAATTTAAAAACAGCTCTTTCTGTTTTAGTGATAAAGCCAAAAAGAGTATGTGCATCTTCTCTTATTGATAAATGTGTGTATAAAATTACAGCTTCGTCATCTGGTAAACTAGAAAAAGTATTTAAAGAAATATGAAGTAAATATCCAACACCATTGCAATCTACAACAATTTCAGTTGGATTCTTCTCTACCAATCTTCCTCTAATTTGTGTAATCATATCGGTTTAATTCTTGTTTGTAAAGTAATAATTTTATGGGTTCTTTCTTTTTCCTTTTTCTTGAGCATCTACAGCTGCTAAGGCCGCCATATTTACCATTTCATCAACACTTGCTCCTAACTGTAAAATATGAACAGGCTTACTCAAACCTAAAATTACAGGCCCTATAGATTCTGAGTTATTTAGTTCTTTTAGTAATTTGTAGGTGATGTTTGCAGATTCTAAATTAGGAAAAATTAAGACATTTACTTTTTTACCATTTAATTTCGAAAACGGAAATTCTTTGGCTAGCATTTCTGGATTTAAAGCAAAATCTGCTTGAAGCTCACCATCTACAACTGTTTCTGGAAAATGACGGTGCAAGTAGGAAACCGCATCACTAATTTTTTTAGAAGTTTCTGTATTGGAAGATCCAAAGTTAGAAAAAGAAACCATTGCCATCTTTGGCTTTATTCCAAACATTTTCACAAAATTAGCTGTCATTAGTGCTATTTTAACTAAATCTTTGGCCGCAGGATTTATATTTATAGTGGTGTCTGCTAGAAATAAAGGACCTTGTTTGGTAAGCATTAAATTAGTGGCAGCAATTTTAGAAATTCCTTTGTCTTTTTCAATAAGTTCAAAAATTGGTTTTACAACTGTTGGGTATGGTCTTGAGTATCCTGTAATCAAAGCATCTGCTTCTCCTTCATTGACCATCATAGCAGCAAAATAATTACGTTCTCTCATTAACTTTTTTGCTTCAGAAAAGGTACGTCCTTTACGGCGTCTATTTTTCCAATAAATTTCTCCAAAACGCTCTCTTCGTTCAGTTTCTTCGTCAGTTTTTGGGTCTATAATGGGAATGTTAGCCGTAAATCCGATTTCTTCCATCAATTCTAGAATCACCTCTTTACGTCCCAGTAAAATTGGCTTTCCTAGCTTCTCATCATGAACTCTTTGCGCTGCTTTTAAAACGTCTAAATGATCAGCTTCAGCAAAAATAATACGTTTTTTATTACTTTTTGCTCTATTGTGTAAAAGTCTAATTTCTTTGCTCCCAGAACCAGACCTTTCCATTAATTGTTCTCGATATTTGTCCCAATCTTCAATGGGTTCTAGAGCAACACCGGAATCCATAGCCGCTTTTGCGATTGCTGGAGGAATTTCATAAATTAATCTTGGGTCAAAAGGTTTTGGAATGATGTATTCTCTTCCGTAAGTTAAACTGACTTCGTCATATACAATATTTACCTGTTCAGGGACAGATTTTTTTGCTAAATTGGCTAGGGCATGAACTGCAGCCATTTTCATTTCTTCATTAATTTTAGTAGCTCTAACATCTAAAGCTCCTCTGAAAATAAACGGAAAACCAAGCACATTATTAACTTGGTTAGGATGATCAGATCTTCCTGTTGCCATGATGATATCATTTCTTGTTGCGACTGCAATATCATACTCTATTTCTGGTTCAGGATTTGCCATTGCAAAAACAATAGGATTGTCTCCCATTGATAAAAGCATTTCAGGAGAAACGATATTTCCTTTAGATAATCCGATAAAAACATCTGAATTATGCATTGCTTCTTCGAGCGTCTGAATATCTCGATGCGTTGCAAATTCTGCTTTTTGTGATGTAAGTTTATCTCTATCATTTCTAATAACACCTTTGCTATCGCACATAACAATATTTTCTCTTTTCACGCCTAACTTTATGTATAAACGTGTACAAGAAATAGCTGCTGCTCCAGCACCATTTACAACTATTTTTAATTGATTGATGTCTTTTTTTGTAATATCGATTGCGTTTTTTAGGGCAGCTGCAGAGATAATTGCAGTTCCGTGTTGATCATCATGCATCACGGGAATGTCTAATTCTTCTTTCAAGCGTCTTTCAATTTCAAAAGCTTCTGGCGCTTTAATATCTTCTAAATTAATACCTCCAAAAGTCGGTGCAATTGTCTTTACAGTTTGAATAAAAAGTTCTACGTCAGTGGCATCTACTTCTATATCAAAAACATCTATATCTGCAAATATTTTAAAGAGTAAGCCTTTGCCTTCCATTACTGGTTTTGATGCATCTGGGCCAATATCACCCAGGCCTAAAACAGCCGTTCCGTTGGAGATTACAGCAACTAAATTCCCTTTGGCAGTATATTTGTAAACGTTTTCTTTGTTTTTAGCAATTTCTAAGCATGGCTCAGCAACCCCGGGAGAATATGCCAATGCTAAGTCATGTTGAGTTGCATACTTTTTAGAAGGTACAACTTCAATTTTACCTGGCTTCGGTTTTGCGTGATATAATAAAGCTTCATGTCTTTTTCTAGAGTTGCCCATAAAAAATTTTTGTTTAAAACTAACAAATATACTATTTTCAAGAGAATAGAAAGTGTTTTTGTTTATTTTTAGATCTTTAAAAAATTAGTATTAAAAGTTAATAATGGAGCTTTAAATTTTATTCATAATTTTTTTAAAAAAAGCACATATTAAATTGTAACAAAACTGTTGTTTGTAAGTCAATTAATAAAAAATCATTCTATGAAAAAAAGTATTTTATGTGTCCTCGTTTTTATTCTTTTACCATTTTCTTTAATAGGACAGGGACAGGTAAAAGGAAAAATAACAGATTCTAAAAATCACCCTCTTTCAAATGTTAGTATTTATTTAGACAAATCAATCACCGGTACCACATCGAATAACGATGGAGGCTATGTTTTAAACTTGAGCAAAAAAGGAAATTACATCATTGTTTTTCAATTTTTAGGTTATAAGGCAGTCACTAAAAAGATTGAAATTATTTCTTTTCCATACGAACTAAACATAATATTAGAGGAAGAAAATGTTGTTTTAGACGAAATTTCTATTTCAACAAAAGACAATCCTGCAAACAAAATTATTAGAAATGTAATTGCCAATAAAGATAGAAATACAGATAAGTTAGCAAAATATACTGCTAGTTTTTACTCTCGTGGATTGTCAAAAATTAAAGAGGCTCCAGAGAAAATTCTAGGACAAGGTTTGGGCGACTTTGGAGGTGGCTTAGACGCTACAAGAAGTGGAATTATTTATCTTTCTGAAACCATCTCTGAAATTGCGTATCAAAAAAGACCTAAAAAATTCAAAGAGTCAATTACCGCCTCTAAAAGAAGTGGAAAAGATAATGGTGTAAGTTTTAACAGAGCGGAAGATGCCAATTTTAATTTTTATGACAATAATATTGAGTTTGGGAACGATTTAGTTTCACCAATTTCTATAAATGCTTTTAGGTATTATCGTTTTAAATTAGAAGGAACTTTTTATGATAAGAACGGAAAACTCATTAACAAAATAAAACTCACTCCCAAAAGTAAAAATGACCCTGTTTTTAGCGGTTCTATTTATATTGTAGAAGACGATTGGGCATTGTATGGTGTAGACGTTTCTGTTACTGGGGCGCAAGTAAATATAGTGGCAATAGATACATTAACACTAAAACAAGACTTTAATTATTCTGAAGATAATAAATCGTGGGTATTAATAAGTCAGTCTTTAACATTTAAAGTCGACTTCTTTGGCTTCAAATTCGATGGAAAATTTTCATATGTATATTCTAATTATAACTTTACACCAGATTTTAGAGAAAATACCTTTTCAAACGAGGTCTTATCTTTTGCCAAAGAAGCAACAAAAAAAGACGCTGTGTATTGGAATGAAATAAGGCCAGTTCCACTAACAATAGAAGAGGTTAAAGATTATAAAATTAAAGACAGTATAAAGATTGTTAGGAAGTCAAAAAAATATCTAGATTCATTAAATAAAATTCAAAATAGCTACAATCTACTTTCACCAATCATGGGATATACATATAAAAATTCTTACGAAAAATGGTCTCTGTCTTTTGATGGTTTAGTTCAAGGTTTAGGTTTTAATTCAGTGCAAGGTTTCAATACTTCTATAGGGACTCGTTTTTTTAAAAATGTAAACGACAAAGGAAAATGGTGGACTGCTGGGGCAAAAATTAATTACGGATTTTCTGAGAAACGACTCAGGCCTACTTTCTTTTTTACTAAAAAATGGAACAACGTTACACGAGCAAAAATGACAATTTCTGGAGGAGTTACAACGCCTCAATTTAATGGGAGAACCCCAATTTCTGTTCTCGATAATTCAATTAGATCTTTATTTCTCAGAGAAAATTATTTAAAAATTTTTGAAAAAGGCTTTGTAAGGATCAATTATTCAGAAGAAATTAAAAATGGAATCTATTTTTCTTCAAACTTAGCGTATGCAAAAAGGAAGCCTCTTTTTAATACTAGTAATTTTTCCTTTGCAAGTCAAAAGAAAAACAATCCTTACACTTCTAACAATCCTGTAAGTCCATTAGATTTTGAAAATGCAGCATTTACTGAGCATGAAATAGCAATACTAAACTTAGGTGTAAAATTTGTTTTTGGTCAGAAATACCTGTCTTATCCTGATTCTAAATTCAATATTGGTAACGAGAAGTTTCCCTCTTTAGGTGTTTATTATAAAAAGACTTTTGGGGCTTCAAGGGGTGCTTTTAATTCAGATTTATTTACGGCAAATTTAAAGCAGGATATACATACAGGAAATTACGGAAAAATAATCTATAATGTTAGAGGAGGCATTTTTTTAAAAAAGAAAAAAATTGCTTTTATGGATTATCTGCAAGCCAACGGGAATCAATTAACTTTTGTTACCAGTAATCAATTAAATAGTTTTGGATTGTTAGAGTATTATAATCTTTACACTAATGATAAATATGCAGAAGCACACATTCAACATGATTTTAAAGGAGCTATTCTGGGTAAAATTCCTCTGATAAATAAGTTGAACTTACATTTAATAGGAGGGTCTAAATTTTTATTCATGGCAGCTCAAAAACCTTACACAGAATATTCTGTAGGAGCAGGCAATATTGGTTTTGGTAAATGGCGTTTTCTAAGAATAGATTATGTACGGTCTAATTTTGGAGGAATTAAAAATGATGGTTTGTTGTTTAGATTAAGTTTGTTTAATTAATTTTGGAACATGAAAATAAAAATACTTTTTTTTGGAATTTCATCTGACTTGGTAGGACTTTCAAATTTAGATTTTGAGGTCGATAAGGCTTTAACAGTAAAAAAATTAAAGATTTTATTGAAGAAGAAATATGTTCATTTAAAAAACTTAGATACATATGCAATTGCTGTAAATGAAAACTATGCAATTGATGATTTAGTTTTAAAAGAGAATGATGAAGTTGCTATTATACCTCCGGTAAGTGGAGGTTAAAGACTATCTAAAATATTTTTTATCAATATAAAAAGTACCAAAAGGTATTATGGAAGCAACTAAAACCATTCCTAAAACTTTGATGCTCCAATTCATCTCTTTTTTTAGTGTAATTGCTAAAACTAGATAAAGCATAAAAAGAATTCCGTGAGGCATTCCAAACATTTTTACAAAACTTGGATCGTTTAAAGCATATTTATAATACAGCCCTAAACTCATTAATAGCAAGTAAGAAACTCCTTCTAAAAAACTTATAATTCTAAAAATAATTTTCATTATACGAAGTATTGAACATTAGATTGTAAAGATACGTTTTGAATTATTATTTTTGCATACCAATGAAGAGAATTTCAATAAAAATTACGTCAGAAAAATTAGACTTAGAAGAGTGTTATCGTTTTGTAACCGATAATTCTTGCGGTGGAATTTCTGCCTTCATAGGCGTAGTTAGAAATGATACCCAAGGGAAAAAAGTTACTCAATTAGATTTTTCCTCATACAAACCAATGGCGATTAAAGAAATGCAGAAAATTGCGATGCTAGCTTTGGATAAGTTTGACATTCAAAAAATAGCGATTCACCACGCTGAGGGGATGCTTCAAGTTGGAGCCATTCCTGTGATTATAACAGCTTCTGCAAAACACAGAAAAGCGGCATTTTTAGCATGTGAATTTGCGATTGATTCACTAAAAGAAACGGTTCCTATTTGGAAAAAAGAATATTTTTCAGACGGTGAAGTTTGGGTGAATGCACACCCGTAAATTATAGTATTGCCTACTATAAGGAAAACTTGCGTATGATTCATAATTGGTGTATTTTACATCAAAATAAAATTATGGCAAGACAAAGTATTTCATTTACACAACCGAATGACGAATGGTTAAAATCCCAAGTAGATAATCATGAGTATTCAAGTAAAAGTGAGCTTGTAAACGACTTAATCAGACAAGCAAGGAAACAACAAAGACAAATAGATTGGATAGGCTCTAAGCTAGAAAAAGCTGAGAATAGCGGATTTACGATTGACAGCAAAGAACAGATCTTGGTTCAGTCAAAATCGTTACTTAATGGCTAAATATAAGCTGAGTAATACTGCTAAAGAAGACCTTATTAAAATTCATCATTTTGGAGTTAAGAAATTTGGAATGACACAAGCGGATAAATATTTCGAATCATTTTTCGACTACTTTGAAATCATTGCTGAAAGACCATTTTCTTTTGAATCAGTTGATTTTATAAAAACCGACCATAGACGTTGTCCTTGTGGATCGGATAATATGTATTACAGAGTGAATAATGACATTGTGGAAATTATTAGTATAATTGGACGCCAGGATTTAAAAAACATACTCTAGATAATAAGTATAAGCTTGTGGCTTGGCTGACAATTCACAAATTGTCTACCTCCCACACTAATCTTATACAAAACCGATTCTTTTAGAAGCTTGTATTTGTTTTAAATTCAACCGAATTGCGAGTGTGAATAAATTCTGTAATTATTGTTTTTTGTAGAACTAACGAATACTTAATTTGCTAAATACTGAGACCAACCTTAAGATGAAGAACTATTGATCTTGACTGCTGACCGACTTTGTAGCCATAAATAAAATTGGAGTCCAAACAAAATTGCACCAGACAACAAATGAATGGCTTGCGTTCCAATAGGAAATTCTGCGTAATACATTAAAATTCCTGATATGGCCTCAATAAAAATTAAGAAAACAATCCAATTTACAAGATTGTAGCCCAAGTTTTTTATTTGATTTAGATAAAACATTGCAAAGTTCACTAATACGATAGCAATGGTAAAAGACCTATGAAAATAAAACTTGAAACTTGGATTCATCAAACTGTAATTTTTGTTTTCAAACCCAAAAAGTTTTACTTGTTCGTCTATGAACTGTCTTACCTGAGTGCCCATTGCAATCTGAACTAACGAAAAAATTAAAGAAACGATGAGCAGTTTGTTAAACCCAGAAGTAAATTTAAAAACCTTTTTTTTGGGAGAAATAATAAATTTCAATTGTAATAATAGTGCAATAATAATTAACCCAACAACCATGTGAATCGTTATTATGGCAGGGGTTAGGTTAGAGTCTACTACAGTTTTTCCTAACCATGCTTCAAACAACATCAAGAAGAAAGCAGTAAAAGCTAGTAATGGTATTTTTTTGTTTTCTTTCCAGAATTTTGATGCACCATAGATAAGGAATAAAAAGACAAATCCTGCTAGAACAGAGACTAGTCTATTGATATATTCTGTCCAAGTATGGTATTTATTAAATTTCGAGTAATCATGTTTGGTGTAGTTTGTCCAATTTTCTTCATTAAATTCTGAAGATGTTTTGATGTCGTTTTCAGCAACAAATAAAAGCTCATTTTTTACAATAATGAAACCTTTTTCAAATTCGGTATAGGGTTTCCAAGTAATTTGTTCTTCAGAAGTTGGTGGAATATAATATCCAAAACATTTTGGCCAATCAGGACATCCCATTCCAGATCCTGTCATTCTAACAATAGCGCCAGCCAAAAAAATCAAATACAGAGAAATAACAGTAATTTGTACAATTCTTGGAAATTGATGTTTCATTTGAAATGAATTTTCTGTAAAAATACGACAAAAAAAAGTCGCTTTAAAAAAAATAAGCGACTTGTTTCGTTGTAAAAAGTTAAAAAATAGTGCTTAGAGAACTCTAACGTCTACTGCATTTAAACCCTTTCTACCTTCTTTTAGATCAAATTCTACTGCATCGCCTTCTCTAATCTCATCTACTAATCCTGATACGTGCACAAAATACTCTGTGTTTGAATCATCTTCTGTTACAAATCCAAATCCTTTAGATTCGTTGAAGAATTTTACTGTTCCTTTTTTCACTTTAATAAATATAAATGTTAATAATACAACAAATATAAGGCTATTATTAATTGGTTTTACAAAAGCTTTGTTTTTAAAATTCGCATACAAAATTATCTATGAAAAAATGGGTGTTGAAAAAAAGGAGATCCCAATAATAATTTGTAATATTTCTTTTTTGAGGGATGTTTTAAGAATGTCAATGAAAATAGTAGTTGACACGATTTTTTAATTTTAAACAACTCATAAACAACACTTTAGTAAATATTTTTTTTAGCCTTAAAAGTGTAAAAATTTCAATTTTGTTAAAAACTTCAACGATTTGTGGATAACTATGGCTTTCATTATGGAACAAAAAATTTGATATTTGTGGAGATCGTTTTCAACGGTCAAATTATGTCCAACAACACTCAAAATTTTTAAATAATGTCCAAACAAGAGCCAATTTTACAGCCAAATGATAACCGATTTGTCATTTTTCCTATTCAACATGACGATTTATGGGAATGGTACAAAAAGCAACAAGCTTGTATCTGGACTGCTGAAGAAATTGATTTATCAGAAGATGTTTTAGATTGGAACAAAAAACTAACAGAAGACGAGCGTTATTTTATAAAACATATATTAGCCTTTTTTGCTGCATCAGATGGTATCGTAAATGAAAACCTTGCAGAAAACTTTGTAAATGAAGTTCAATACTCTGAAGCAAAATTTTTCTATGGTTTTCAAATCATGATGGAAAATGTTCATTCAGAGACCTATTCTCTATTAATTGATACCTACGTAAAAAACGAAGAGGAAAAAGATCAGTTATTTAGGGCAATTGAGGTTTTCCCGGCAATTAAGAAAAAAGCAGACTGGGCTTTAAAATGGATTGATTCAGATTCTTTTGCTGAAAGATTAATTGCATTTGCAGCGGTAGAGGGCATTTTCTTTTCTGGTGCATTTTGTTCTATTTTCTGGCTAAAGAAAAGAGGATTGTTACCAGGATTAACCTTTTCTAACGAATTAATTTCTCGAGATGAAGGATTGCATTGTGATTTTGCTGTTCATTTACACAACCATCACATTATAAATAAAGTCCCAAAAGAAAGAATTAAAGAAATCATTGTTGATGCGTTAAATATTGAGCGTGAATTTGTTACGGAGTCATTACCTGTAAGCTTAATAGGAATGAACGCTAGATTAATGACACAATATTTAGAATTTGTAACCGATAGATTGTTGGGTGAATTTAATTGTGAGAAAGAATACAATGTTTCAAATCCTTTTGACTTTATGGAAATGATTTCATTAGAAGGAAAAACCAATTTCTTTGAGAAAAGAGTTTCAGAATACCAAAAAGCAGGTGTTAAATCAGGAGGAACAGGTAGTATTAGTTTCGATTCAGATTTCTAGTGTTTATATACACATAAACACTTCCCAATAAATAAAAGTAAAAAAAAAGTGAGCCAAAAATGGGGTTTTTGGCGACTTTATCAACCAAATAAAACCTATAAATTCATGTTTGTATTAAAAAGAGACGGCAAAAAAGAGCCGGTGATGTTCGATAAAATCACGGCTAGAGTTAAGAAAATGTGTTACGGATTAAACAAAATTGTTGATCCTGTAAAAGTTGCCATGCGTGTGATCGAAGGTTTGTATGATGGTGTAACAACTTCAGAATTAGATAATTTAGCAGCAGAAACTGCAGCGACAATGACCACAGCACATCCCGACTATGCAAAATTAGCAGCAAGAATTGCCGTTTCTAATCTTCATAAAAATACAAAGAAATCATTCTCAGAAACAATGGATGATTTATACTACTATGTAAATCCCCGCACGAATAAAAAAGCACCATTGTTAGCAGATGATGTTTATGAGATTGTTAAAGCAAATGCAGAAAAATTAGATTCTACGATTATTTACAATAGAGATTTTAATTACGATTATTTTGGTTTTAAAACATTGGAACGTTCCTACTTGTTAAAGTTGAATGGTCAGATTGCAGAACGTCCTCAACATATGTTAATGCGAGTTTCTCTTGGGATTCATAAAAATGATATTGACGAAGCGATTGCAACTTATGAGCTAATGAGTAAAAAATATTTTACGCATGCCACCCCAACCTTATTCAATGCCGGTACTCCAAAGCCACAGATGTCTTCCTGTTTTTTATTACAAATGCAAGATGATAGTATCGAAGGTATCTACGATACATTAAAGCAAACAGCAAAAATATCCCAATCTGCAGGAGGTATTGGTTTATCATTACACAACATTAGAGCTACAGGATCTTACATTGCAGGAACAAATGGAACCTCTAATGGTATCGTGCCAATGTTAAAAGTATTTAATGATACTGCACGTTATGTAGACCAAGGTGGAGGTAAACGTAAAGGTTCTTTCGCGATGTATTTAGAACCTTGGCATGCAGATATTTTTGATTTTTTGGATTTGAAGAAAAATCATGGTAAAGAAGAAATGCGTGCAAGGGATTTATTTTATGCAATGTGGGTTTCAGATTTATTCATGAGTCGTGTGCAAGAAGATGCAGAATGGACCTTGATGTGTCCTCATGAATGTCCGCACTTATACGATACACACGGCGAAGAATTTGAGCGTTTGTATACAGGTTATGAGGCAGCAGGAAAAGGAAGAAAAACGATTAAAGCCCGTGAACTTTGGGAAAAAATACTAGAATCTCAAATTGAAACAGGAACTCCCTATATGTTGTATAAAGATGCAGCAAATAGAAAATCGAATCAGAAAAATTTAGGGACCATTCGTTCTTCGAACCTATGTACAGAAATCATGGAATACACGGCAAAAGATGAAGTTGCTGTTTGTAACTTAGCTTCTATTGCACTTCCAATGTTTGTTTCAGAAAATGAAAAAGGCGAGAAATTTTTCAACCATAAAAAATTATTTGATGTTACTAAAAAAGTAACACGTAATCTAGACACAGTGATAGATATGAACTACTATCCTGTAAAAGAAGCTGAAAATTCTAACTTTAGACACAGACCTGTAGGGTTGGGAATTCAAGGTTTAGCAGATGCTTTTATCATGCTTCGCCTACCTTTTACTTCTGATGAAGCTAAAAAATTAAATCAAGAAATTTTTGAAACGATCTATTTTGCTGCGGTCACCTCTTCTATGGAAATTGCAAAGGCAAAAGAGCCGTATTCTACGTTTAAAGGTTCTCCTATGTCAGAAGGAGAATTTCAGTTTAATATGTGGGGAATTAAAGATGATGAGTTGAGTGGAAATTGGGATTGGGCAAAATTACGCAAACAAGTTATGAAACATGGGGTTAGAAACTCTTTATTAGTAGCTCCAATGCCAACAGCATCAACCTCTCAGATTTTAGGAAATAATGAAGCATTTGAGCCATACACTTCTAATATTTATACAAGAAGAGTATTGTCTGGCGAATTTATTGTTGTAAACAAACACTTATTAGAAGACTTAGTTGAGCTTAACTTGTGGGATAACAATATGAAAGAAGATATTATGCGTGCAAACGGTTCTATTCAACATGTAGAAGCGATTCCAGCAAAATTAAGAGAATTATACAAAACAGTTTGGGAAATGAGTATGAAAGATATCATAGATATGGCTCGTCATAGAGGTTATTTTATCGATCAATCTCAATCGTTAAACTTGTTTATGAAAGATCCAGATTATGCAAAATTAACATCAATGCATTTCTATGCTTGGAAATCGGGCTTAAAAACAGGAATGTACTATCTAAGAACAAAATCTGCAGTGAATGCAATTCAGTTTACAGTTTCTAAAGAGAAAAAAGCAGCTGTAATTGAAGATGAAAAGCCAATGAGTCCTGAAGAATTTAAAGCAATGGTAGATGCTTCTAAAAACGGAGCACCAGACGATGACTGTTTAATGTGTGGTTCTTAGAGACTAAAATGGTAATTAAGCCAAGAGATAAATCTATAAAATTAAAAGTTTGAAAAAAGAGAAGTAGAAATGCTTCTCTTTTTTTTGTAATTTCGTTTCACTTGCCATTAGAATGAAGGTAAGAATTCAATAATAAAAACACTGAACTACTTCTAATGTAGGCCAGTGTCATGAAATTTAACAAATAATGAATTGGGAACAACTTCTTTCTTTAAAACGCTTCGGTGATACTCAAAAGCGCACAAGAGTTGCGCAAGACGAAACACGTTTGGGCTTTGATGTAGATTTTGATAGAATCATATTTTCATCAGCATTTAGAAGTTTACAAGACAAGACACAGGTAATTCCTTTATCCGAAATAGATTTTGTGCACACCCGTTTAACACATAGTCTAGAGGTATCTGTAGTTGGAAGAACATTAGGGAGGAGAGTTGGTCAAATTTTACTTGATCGTCATCCAAATTTAAAAAAACTTGGATATACATTTAATGATTTTGGTGCAATTGTAGCAGCTGCATCTGTAACTCATGATATCGGAAATCCGCCTTTTGGGCATTCTGGAGAAAAAGCAATTGGAGAGTATTTTAAAACTGGAAAAGGAATAAAATATAAGGGAGAGCTAACAGAAAAAGAATACCAAGATCTAATCGATTTTGAAGGAAATGCAAACGGATTTAAGATTTTAACAGAAAGTAGAGAAGGAATTTTTGGCGGATTAAGATTGTCATATGCTACTTTGGGTGCTTTTGTGAAATATCCAAAAGAGAGTCTTCCCAAAAAACCAACAAAACACATTGTAGATAAAAAGTATGGCTTTTTTCAGTCAGAAAAAGATTCGTTTTTAGAGGTAGCTACAGAGCTAGGTTTAAAAGAAAAATCGACGACAGGCAATCTCTCTTTTTATCGTCACCCACTCGCTTATTTAGTAGAAGCAGCAGATGATATTTGTTATACAATTATCGATTTTGAAGACGGAATTAATTTGGGTCTAATTGAGGAAGAATTTGCTTTAGAATATATGATTAAGCTGGTTAAAGATACGATTGATATTAAAAAATACCATTCATTGCAGCATAAAACAGACAGAGTAAGTTATTTGCGTGCTTTGGCAATTGGAGTTTTAATAAATGAAGCTGTTGCTATTTTCTTAGAAAATGAAGCACTTATTCTAAACGGTACATTTGATAAATCTTTGTTAGACAAGTGTAAATATGAAGCACAGATTAATGATATTCTTAAAATAAGTGTAGATAAAATTTACAAAAGCACAGAAGTTGTAGAAAAAGAAGTTGCTGGTTATCGAATCATAGCAGACTTGTTAGATGTTTTTGTAACAGCTTTAAATCATAAGTTTAATGGAGAACAGTCAAATTTTGATAAATTAGTGTTGAATTTATTACCTAATGAATACCAGATAGAAACAGCAAATTTATATGATAGAATTTTACAAATATGTAGTTATGTTTCAAGAATGTCTGACAGTTCCGCAATACGAATGCACAAAAAATTAACTGGAAATATAATTTAAGATTAAAACAGTAAATTTAAGATGATATTTTTGAAAAATTCAGACAACGAAAAAGCATCTAAACCAATTTTTTCTTGAAGTTTTACAATATTACCATGTGCAATAAAACCGTCAGGGATACCCAATACTTTTATTGGGATATGATAATTCTTTATTGCTGAAAACTCTAAAATAGCACTTCCAAATCCCCCTTTTACTGTTCCGTCTTCAACGGTAATTATCGTTTGATGTTTTTCAAAAATTTGATGTAGTAATTTTTCATCCAAAGGTTTTACAAAACGCATATCAAAATGTGATATTTCAGACGAATTCTCCATTAAATCAATTGCCTCAGAAACATTTTTAGCAACGGTTCCAATAGATAAAACTGCTATTTTAGTTCCTTTTTTTAATGGAACTCCTTTCCCAATTTCAATTTTTTCATAAGGTTGTTCCCAATCGATAATACTTCCAGTTCCTCTTGGGTATCGAATGGCAATCGGATTTTTTAATCCTAATTGTGCGCTATATAAAATGTTCCGCAATTCAATTTCATTACTGGGCGCAAAAATAATAATATTTGGAATACATCTTAAGTAGGCAATATCAAAAACGCCATGATGTGTAGGGCCATCTTCACCTACTAAGCCAGCTCTATCTATACAAAAAATAACCGGTAAATTTTGCAAAGCAACATCATGAATTACTTGGTCATAAGCACGTTGTAAAAACGTAGCGTAAATATTACAAAAAGGGATTAAGCCTTGCGTTGCCATTCCTGCAGCTAAAGTTACTGCATGTTGTTCTGCAATACCAACATCAAAAGCTCTTTTTGGGAATTTTTGTAGCATAAATTTTAAAGAACTTCCTGTTAACATTGCCGGTGTAATTCCAACAATTTTATCATTTTGTTCTGCTAACTCAACAATAGTTTTTCCAAAAACATCTTGGTATTTGGTAAATAAACTCCCTTCTTTTTTTATTCTTTCTCCAGAATTTTTGTCGAATTTTCCTGGTGCATGATACGTTACTTGGTCTTCTTCAGCTTGCCGTAAACCCTTACCTTTTGTAGTAATTACATGTAAGAATTTTGGACCTTTTACAGACTTTAAACGTTCTAGTTCTGAGATTACTTTTGGTAAATTATGACCATCTATTGGTCCAGAATAATCAAAGTTTAAAGCTTTGATAATATTGTTTTGTGCTGCTAGTCTTTTATTTGTTTTCACCTTTGTTAAATACTCTTTTAAAGCACCAACAGAAGGATCAATACCGATTGCATTATCGTTTAAAATAATGAGCAAATTTGCATTAGAAACTCCTGCATGATTCAACGCTTCAAAAGCCATTCCACTTGCAATAGAAGCATCACCAATAACGGCAATATGTTGTTTTTCTGTTTTCCCTTTTAAGTTAGATGCAATTGCCATACCTAGCGCAGCAGAAATAGAAGTTGAAGAATGCCCTACGCCGAAAGCATCATATTCACTTTCTTTTTTTGATGGAAAGCCGGCAATTCCTCCAAATTGCCTATTGGTATGAAAAATATTTTTTCTTCCTGTTAAAATTTTATGGCCATACGCTTGATGTCCAACATCCCAAACCAATAAATCATTTGGGGTGTCAAATAAATAATGAAGCGCAATGGTGAGTTCTACAACACCTAAGCTAGCTCCTAGATGGCCTTGTTTTGTAGATACAATATCAATAATAAAATCACGTAGTTCTTTGGCTAATTGTGGTAATTGTTCTCGATTTAATTTTCTTAAATCTGATGGATTTGATATGTTGTCTAACAAATTTTTCATGTCTTCGAAAAAAAATACAATATATATTTGTGTCCTTAAAGCGGACTATTAAGAAATGCAAATTTATCGTAAAATAATTACTTAAATTTACATAATTGATATATAATATATGATTCAACCTTTTGACGATGTTTATTTTATGAAAAAAGCCTTACAGGAAGCAGAAACTGCGTTCGATAAAGGTGAAGTCCCTGTAGGAGCAATTATCGTATTTAAAGATCAAATTATTGCAAGAGCTCATAATTTAACAGAAACTTTAAACGATGTAACTGCACATGCAGAAATGCAAGCTTTTACCGCTGCTGCAGATTTTTTAGGAGGAAAATACTTAAAAGACTGTATTTTGTATGTTACTTTAGAACCCTGCCAAATGTGTGCAGGTGCAAGTTATTGGGCACAAATTGGTAAAATCGTTTATGGTGCGTCAGAACCAGAAAGAGGTTTTAAAAAGTTAAAAAGTACCTTACACCCTAAAACAAAAGTAGTTCCGGGAATTTTAGAAAATGAGTGTTCTCACCTATTAAAACGTTTTTTTGTTGAAAAACGAAATCTGAATTAATTTTGTAAATTCTTTAGAGTAGGGAGGTGTTTTCTTTTTACAAAAGAGTTAAAAGTATGCTTTATACTTTTTTGATCACGTTCGTGACAATTCCCCAAATCACAAAATCATTTTCTTCTGTAATATTTATAATAGGATAATTAGGGTTTTCTGGTTGTAGCCAAACGTCACTTTTTTCTACACGTAGTCGTTTTACAGTAAATTCGCCATCTAAAAAGCAGACCGCAATTTTGTTGTTTGTAGGCTCTAAACTTCTATCAATAACCAATAAGTCGTTATCATCTAAACCAGCATCAATCATCGATTGCCCTTTCACTTTGGCAAAAAACGTAGCGTCTTTATTCTGAATCAATTCGTCATCTAAAGAAATTCTTGTTTCTCTAAAATCATCTGCAGGTGATGGAAATCCAGCAGAAATACCAACATCAACTAAAACAGCTCCATTTCCAGAAGATGTTTTTGGAGTAAAAAAAGTAAGTGTCTTAGATGTTATCATTTGCATGCAAATTATAACTTTTATTTAGATATTAATAATATTATTTTACAATTATTACATCGTTAATATTGGTGGTAAATTTAGCAGACAATCTTTCTTGACGCATTTTCCAAGTATGTTTTAAATCCTGATTTCCTAACTTAATTTTATCTGCTTTAAATTTTTTATTTAAGGCGTCTATAGCTACCATTAAGGGTTTGTGTTTTGGATTTTCACGTGTAAATAAATTTAACTGGAAATTGTCATTTGGGACTAAGCCAGTTACGATAACACCTGCTCTTTTGTATTTTATTCCAGGTTTAAAAATTGATTTTACACCAGCTACAGCGGCATTAGAAATAGTTAATGTAGAATCTGTTGGATGCGAAAAAATTACAGTTTTACTTTCTCTATGTTGCGCTGCATCTGTTTTGTGCCTGTCGCTTGAAAGTTGTACAATTAGCATGTGGCAGCTCGATTCCTGTTTTCGTAATTTTTCGGCACACCTTGTTGCAAATGTTGAAATACGCTCTTTAATATTTTCAATATCACTGTAGGTTTGTTTAAAACTACGGGTGGTTGCAATCATTTTTTTTGAAGAAACGACCTCCATCGGTATTTTAGAAATACCTTGTAAGTCTTTCTGCAGTCTCCACGCTACAATAGAAAAATTTTTTAGTACCCAGTCACTTGGTAATTGTGTAAAATCCCAAGCAGTGAAACAGCCTTTGTCTTGCAATCGTTTTTTTAAACGACTTCCAATTCCCCATACATTTCCAATTTTAGTCCATTTTAAGGCTTTAATTCTCTTCTCTTCAGAATCGATTATGCAGATTCCTTTGGATTGTTTTAAGTTAGAACGTGCAATCTTATTGGCAACTTTACACAGTGCTTTTGTAGGTGCAATACCTACACAAGTTGGTATGCCTGTCCATTTTAAAACCCTACTTCTCATCTTTGTTCCGTATTCATAGAGATTGTAGTTCTCAAAACCGTCTAGTTTCAAAAAAGACTCATCAATAGAATAGACTTCTACTTCTGGAGAAAAATCTGCTAAAATATTCATGACTCTTGCACTCATGTCACCATACAAAGGATAGTTAGAAGACAAAACTGTAATATTCTTTTCTTTACAAAACTGTTCCCATTTAAAAATTGGTGCACCAAAAGGAAGTTCTAATTTCTTAGCTTCATCACTCATAGAAATGACACAACCATCATTATTGCTTAAAATAGCAACTGGTTTTTGCTGTAAATTCGGGTTAAAAACCCGTTCACAAGAGGCATAAAAGTTATTACAATCTATAAGTGCAAACATGCTATAAAAGTATCAAAAAATAGCAGGCAAAATGAAGTTGTTAATATCTTATTATGTAAAAAAATCTTTTTTATCGTAGCATTATTTGACCATAAGCACTCTTTAATTTTTTAATTACAGCCCCTATTTCTATTTCATTTAAATGTCCAAAACCAAAACGAATAGCACACGTCTTTCTATCTTGATAAAGAATTGTTTTTGGTATAAATAAATCGTTTTTTTCTGCTTCTTTAGCCAATTTTACTAATGGTATTTTAGGTTTAAATTCTAACCAAAGAGCTAATCCACCAGAGGGTATTTCCCATTGTGCTATTTTTGAAAAATGTTCGGTTAGGAGCTTGCATAGACAATCTCGTCTTTTTTTATATAGTACAATGTTTTTTTTCATGAGGCGATAAATTTCACCTTCATTAATTAATTCCGACAGCATTTGTTCTTGTATTAAATCGCCTTGTTTGTCGAGTAATTGGAGATAGTTTTTTGCTTCTGATATTAGATTTTCTGGGGCTATTACAAAACCGGTTTGAAAACTTGGAAATAAGGATTGCCCTAATTTTCCTAAATAAATAACTGTTCCGTTAGCATCTGCACTTGCCATGGGTAACATTGCAGAGCCCTCAAACTGAAAGTCGTAATCATAATCATCTTCAATAATAGCAAATTTATACTCTTTAGCAAGTTGCAGTAACTTGAGCCGACGAGCTACGCTTAATGTTACTCCTGTTGGGTAATCTCTATGGGCACATACATATACACATCTAATACTTTGTTTTATAAAATGGGTTTTTATGTATTCAACATCCAAGCCCTCAGCATCCACAGGAATTGTTTTGATGGTTGCACCTGCTTGCTGAAAAATCATATTAGATGCATAATTACTCAAATGTCCTACCAATACTACATCATTTTGTTTTATTAACAATTGAGACACAATGTACAAACCCATTTCTGTACTACGGGTACTGATTAGGTTATTAGGTCTTATGTGAAATCCTCTAGTAGCATTTAAATAATTACATAGCTGAGTTTGAAATAAAGAATAGGAAGATTCGTTGGGTCTGTTCCATTTTTTTATCAATGTTTTTCGTTTCATGGCAGCACTGTACCACCTTGTAAACTGATGTACAGGATGCAATCGTAGATCAGGGTTTCCTTCGTTAATGCTAAACTGGGCATTTGTTAACTGAAAAGTGGATGCTAAATGAAAAGATTTTTCAAAAGGAAATTCTGTTGTTTTAGCAGAGGTATATGCTTCATTTACTTTTTGCGAAGGGGCTTTTATTTTTGCTGTTTTTTGTTCGGGTTTTAAAACGAATGTACCTTTATTTGGTATTATTTCTACCCAACCTTGAGAGGCTAACTCTTCGTAAATAGCAACTGCTGTATTTCTATGAACTTGTAAGATATGACCTAACATACGGGTTCCTGGCAGCATTGTACCTTTTGTTAAATAGCTGCGTTGTATTGCATTTATAATTTGCTGAGAAACTTGCCTGTATAAAGGTTGAGATAGATTTTTATCAAAATCTATTAATTGTTTCAAAAGAGTATTTACCGGACTATCTATCATTTTAAAACTGGACTAGTTTAATCGTCCGGAAAGTTACGATTTTTGCACTGTTTTTAAATCACTATTTATGAAAATTAGAAGTATTTTACTAATTGTTATATTATTTTATGCTATACAAGCAAAAGCACAAGTAGATCCTGTAAAAAGAGATACTTTAAATGAAGTTATTATTACTTCTACTAGAATAGATTTGCCTTTCAAAGACAATTCTAGAACCATTCAAATCATTACTTCAAAAGACATTGTAAACAGTGCAGCTACAAATGTTGCAGATTTATTACAACAAGTTGCAGGTGTAGATGTTAGAAGAAGAGGAACTGCAGGAAGTCAAGCAGATTTATACATTAGAGGTGGTGGTTTTGACCAAACGCTACTTTTAATTGATGGTATAAAAATGGACGATTCTCAAACAGGGCATCATACCATGAATGCAGCTTTGCCAATTGAAGTTATTGAAAGAATAGAAATTATTAAAGGTCCTGCAGCAAGAATTTTTGGACAAAATGCATTTACAGGAGCTATAAATATTGTCACAAAAAAGAAATTATCAAACACGGTTTCTGCAACCATTGAAGCAGGTTCTTTTGGGCAATTAAATAGTTCCGTAACTGTTGGAAAAGAATTTGAGAATGCATCAATTATTGCACATGTTGGCGCTTTAACCTCAGAGGGTTATAGAGATAATTCTGACTATGAAAATAAAAACTATTTCTTAAAAGGTGTTTTTAATAAGGAAAAGCAACCTATAGAAGTAATGGCTACTTTTTTCGATAAAGAATTTGGTGCACAAAATTTTTACACACCAACTTCATGGGGTTTTAATGAGTATGAAGAAACTCAGAGTAGCCTGTTAAGTGTTTCATCAACATTTGAAGATCAAAAATTTAAAATTACACCAAGAGTTTATTGGAAAAGAGGACAAGATATTTTTCTTTTAAAAAGAGAGGACCCAGGTTTTTACAGAAATCTTCATATTACCAATAAAGTTGGTGTAGAAACGAATGCTTCTTACACTTCTGATTTGGGAGTTACAGGTTTTGGAGTCGATGTTTCACGTGTTTCTATAAGCAGTAATAATCTAGGTGACAGAAATAGAACCATGGCAAACTTATTTTTAGAACACCGTTTTAAAGTATTGAATGATAAGCTAGATATTACTCCGGGAGTTGCGGTTACCTACTTTTCTGATTTTAAATTTCATGCATTTCCGGGCTTAGATTTAGGGCTTCAGTTGTCTGAAAATTTCAAAGCATATGGAAACCTGGGAATAACTTACAGAATACCAACGTATACAGATTTGTATTATAATGATAGCAGTACAAGTGGGAATCCTAATTTAAAACCAGAAGAAGCGTTTGCCCAAGAAATTGGGTTGAAATATAATTCAGAGAGAATTACCACTTCTGTTGCAATTTTTAATAGAAATGCCACTAATTTAATTGATTTTGTGAAGCAAGATGTTACAGCAACTAAATTTGTAGCCACTAATTTTGCAAAAGTAAATACGAAAGGGTTTGAGTGGAATACAGATTATCACTTTAAGATTAATGAGTTCAATCAAACATTATCTTTTGCGTATAATTTTTTAAATGATGATATTTTAGATCAAAATAAAGAGTTGTCTCGTTATTCTTTAAATACATTAAAACATCAATTTATAACACGTTTTAGTTCGCAGTTATTTAAAAATATAAGACAAAATATTATTTACAAACATGCAGAACGAACAGTAGGGACAAGCTATAATGTTTGGGATGCTTCAATAATTGTAGATCTCGGTAAAGTTAGTTTTACAGTAACCGCCAATAATATTTTTGATGCAGAATATATTGAGACTGGTTTTGTACCAATGCCACCTAGTAGTCTTTTATTTGGTTTGCGTTATAATTTATAAAGAATATATTTGTCTAAATGTAAAGAAGCCTTGATTTTTTTTATCAAGGCTTTTTGGTTAAAAGAATCAAGGTTCTTTTGTGTAAGTTGTTTTAATCAGCATATATGATTTCGTAATCCATTTATTCGTGATGAAAAACTGTCCAAAATGTAAATCTTTGTCGAGGCACAGGTTAAGAAGAAGCCTCCTTATTAAGATAATTCCAGGTACTAAATCGTATGGATGTGGTTCTTGTGATCGAAAATACACTCATATTTCTTGGCTTAACCTCTCTTTTAAAAATTAAAAAAAACACTCACATTTTGTGAGTGTTTTTTTGTTTTTTTGGCGGTTGAAGTCTTATTTGAATAATCTAAAAATATCATTTCCATTTGCAAATAGTAGCAACGCAATTAATAATATAAATCCAGCTACTTGAGCGTATTCTAAAAATTTATCACCAGGTTTTTTACCAGTAATCATTTCCCAGAGGGTAAAAACAACGTGTCCACCGTCTAATGCAGGTATTGGTAACAAGTTCATAAAACCTAACATAATAGATAAGAATGCTGTAATGTTCCAGAAAGATTGCGCACTCCATTCCGACGGGAAAATACTTCCAATAGAAATAAAACCACCTAAACCTTTATAAGCACCAGTACTTGGGTTAAATATCTTCTTTAATTGTTTTATGTAATCTGTTAATGTTTTTAAAGATTTGTTCCATCCTGCAGGAATTGCTTCTGAAAAAGAATACTCGATCTCAGCTAAATCATAGTACCCTAATTTGGCTAAATCTTTAGTAGTTAATAACCCAATGCCGACACCTAATTTGCCTTTGTCTGTAACTTTTACAGGGATTTCTTTCGTTTCTATACCTCTTTTTATAGTTATTGAAATATCTTGATTTTTAAATTTATTTAATTCAACCTGAGCTTCATCAAAATATTTTATTGGATGTCCATTTATTGAAACAACGATATCTTTGGCTTGCATATCAACATTTATGTTCGGGGAATCTTCAGAAATACCTGAAATTGTAAAAGGGTATCTAGGTAATAAAATTGGGCCAGCCTTTTTCCCTCTATCCATTAATTGAGAGATGAAGTCTTCTGGAATTACTTTATCAATTACAACTCCGTTTCTTTCAATTTGAAAATTATTACCGTTTACAAAACCTAATGTTAATTCATTAAATTTCTTAATTTTTTCACCATCAATTGTTAAAATTTTATCACCTGTTTGTAAGCCAATTTTCATGGCAAGAGAATCTTGAACCCAAAACCCATCTTTTGCATTTACGCTTTCATTGGGTAGAAATTTTTCTCCGTAGGCATACATTAACATGATGTAAATAAAAATCCCCAAGATGAAATTCACAAAAACCCCTCCTAACATTATAATTAAACGTTGCCATGCAGGTTTAGAACGAAATTCCCAAGGTTTCGGGGGTAGAGCCATTTGCTCAGTATCCATACTTTCATCGATCATTCCCGATATTTTTACATAGCCGCCTAAAGGAATCCAACCAATACCATAAACGGTATCGCCAATTTTTTTCTTAAAAATAGAGAATTTATAATCAAAGAATAAGTAGAATTTTTCTACTTTAGTTTTAAATAGTTTTGCGGGTATAAAGTGCCCTAACTCGTGCAAAACAATTAATAAAGATAAACTTAAAATAAATTGAGATGCTTTTATTAATATTTCCATTTAGCGTTAAATAATAATTTAAATAGCCGCAAATGTACGGTTTTAAAGAGAGTTTTAAAAGCTCAAATTACCTTCCTTTTTATTTTAACTCAAGTTTCTCAAAGTTTTTGTTTTCGCTTGCTCTTTAAAGCTATTTTTAAGTCGTAAATTTGTAAAATAAATATATTTTCATGGATTTTAAATTCTTTAAAAAATCATTTCCAACTCTTGCTTTTTTGGTTCTTTTTTCAATAGTTGTAATCCCTATTTTTTATCACTTATTAAAAGTAGATAGTCGGCTTAAAATATACAATCCTGCAGATGTAAACCCTAGATTGGTTCACGAGAGTATCTTACATGTTCAAAAAAATCATACCATTGCAGATTTTAAATTGATCAATCAAAATGGAGATACTATTACAAATAATGAATATGAAGGTAAAATTTATATAGCAGATTTCTTTTTTACACGCTGCCAAAACATTTGTATTGCAATGGCTTATAATATGAGTGAATTACAAGAATATTATAAAAATGAGGATGATATTCTATTTTTATCTCATTCTGTCACACCTGAAATAGACAGTATTTCCGTTTTAAAAGAATACGCAAATAATAAAGGAGTTATAGACGGTAAATGGAATGTAACCACTGGTAGAAAAAAGCATATTTATGAGTTGGCTCGAAAAAGCTATTTTGCTGTTTTAGACGAAGGGAACGGCGATGAAAATGATTTTATTCATACAGAACAATTCATCCTGGTAGATAAAGAAAGACGCATTAGAGGTTTTTATGATGGAACAGATAAAAATGAGATGAAAAAACTAAAAGAAGATGTTGTTTTATTAAAAGAAGAATATGCTTCTAAATAACTTGTTTAGAATTATTCTAAATTCCTATCTTTGCTACCCAAATATAAATCATTGAGTACAATTGCAACATTACGTAAAGGAGAAATAGGGTATATTTCAGAAGAATCATTAGGTTCGATTCCTTTAAAATTACTTGAAATGGGGTGTTTGCCAGGCGCAGAGGTAGAATTGGTTCAAATGGCACCTTTAAAAGATCCGTTATACATTTGTGTAAACGGAAGTCACCTTGCTATTAGAGAGGAAACTGCATTGAAAATTAAAATCCTAAAAAGTTAATATTTAGATGTCTAAAAATGATATAAAAGTTGCTTTAATAGGGAATCCTAATACAGGGAAAACCTCTCTTTTCAATCAACTTACTGGTTTAAATCAAAAAGTAGGAAATTATCCAGGAGTTACGGTTGACAAAAAAGAAGGGTTTAGTAAATTATCTTCTACACAAAATGCCGTCATTACAGACCTACCAGGAACGTATAGTATAAATCCAACTTCTATAGACGAAAGTATTGTTTTAAAAACGCTGTTAAAAAAGGACATAAAAGAATCTCCTGATGTTATTTTGGTTGTTGCAGATGTAGAGAATTTAAAAAGAAATTTATTGCTTTTTTCTCAAATTAAAGATTTAGAGATTCCAACAGTTTTGGCAATCAATATGGTTGATCAAATGAATAGAAAAGGGATTACGATCGATTTGTCTTTGTTAAAAAAACAATTGAATACAGAAGTTGTTCTAATAAGTGCACGAAAAAATGAAGGTATAAATGATGTAAAAGCGGCAATTATTCGCTGTCATGTTGCCGCAAAAGCTTCTCCTTTGTGTGGTATAGATCACAAGATAGATCCGGATTATTTTACAAAATTAAAAGAAATCAGTTCTAATTATTCGTTGTACGAATTATGGTTGATGGTGACGCAGAATAATTTTCCAGAAACTGTTACTAGAGATGAAAAAGAGAAACTATTGGCCTTTAAGCAAGATGTTTCTAAGTTAAAAAAATACCAACATAAAGAAACTATTTATAGGTATCAGGAGATTAATAAAATTCTTAAAAAAACCTATATAATAGATAAAAGTAAAGCAACAGATTTACGAGGAAAATTAGACAAGGTTTTTACACATAAAATTTTCGGATATGTCTTTTTTATCTTTTTATTATTAGTCATTTTTCAATCAATTTTTGATTGGGCTTCATTGCCTATGGATTTAATTGACGGGACTTTTGCTGAAATCTCCGATTTTGCAAAAAGCAATTTGCCAAAGGGTGTACTTACAGATTTATTAGCTGAAGGAATCATACCAGGAATTGGGGGTGTCCTTATTTTTATTCCACAAATTGCAATTTTATTTTTATTTATCGCCGTTTTAGAAGAAACTGGGTATATGAGTCGTGTTGTCTTTTTAATGGATAAAATAATGCGACGTTTTGGAATGAATGGTAAAAGCATAATTCCTTTAATTTCTGGAACCGCATGTGCAATTCCTGCAATTATGGCCACAAGAACAATTTCTAGCTGGAAGGAGCGATTAATCACTATTTTAGTGACCCCTTTTACAACTTGTTCTGCACGTTTGCCAGTATACGCTATTTTAATTTCACTTATAATTCCGGATAAAAAAATATTTGGGTTTTTAAATTTACAGGGTTTTGTTCTCTTATCTTTATATGCTTTGGGCTTTGCAACTGCAGTATTAGCAGCTTATATTTTACACAAAACCCTCAAGATAAAATCGAAGTCCTTTTTTGTGGTAGAAATGCCAAATTATAAATTGCCCTCAATTAAAAATGTCTTTTTTGAAGTGGTAGAGAAAACAAAATCGTTTGTTTTAGAGGCAGGAAAAATCATTTTAGCATTGTCAATTATTTTATGGTTTTTAGCTTCAAATGGTCCGTCATCTTTTGAAAACGTAGAGAAGAATACAATTCAAAATAGTGCCTATCAAAATTTGTCTGAAAAAGAATTGCAACAAAAAATAGCTTCCGCTAAATTAGAGAATTCATATATCGGAATTTTAGGAAAAACAATAGAGCCCTCAATTAAACCTCTAGGTTATGATTGGAAAATAGGTATTGCATTGATTACATCGTTCGCTGCAAGAGAAGTATTTGTAGGTACTTTAGCAACGATTTATAGTGTGGAGGCTGAAAATGAAAACACAGCAACTATTAAACAGAAAATGGCTTCAGAAATTAATTCAGAGACAGGTGGTAAGCGTTTTAATTTTTCGGTTGGGATGTCACTCTTAATTTTTTATGCATTTGCAATGCAATGCATGGCAACATTAGCCATTGTAAAAAGAGAAACTAAAACATGGAAATGGCCACTAATTCAGCTTTTTGGAATGGGACTGCTAGCATATGTTTGTTCATTTATAACCTATCAAATCTTAAGTTAATGCAAGAAATTATAGCATATATACTGGTTTTTTTAGCCCTCATTTTTTTGGTTAAAAAATATATTTTTCCCTCAAAAAAAGGAAAAAGATGTAGCTCTGATTGTAGTTGTTAGACGTTATTTCGTTTCAAAAAGGATAGCGATGCTAAGTGAGGGTTTTATTTTTTTGACCATTTTTAAAACCAATAAATAAAGGCTGTATGATGCTCGTTTACTTGCCCATTGGGATAACGATAATTCCAGAAAATTTTTCTTGATATTTCATTAAATCTTTATCAGCCTCTAATTTCGTTTTATAGGAACCCACTTGTACTTTCCATTCTGGAGCAACATAAACTAATTTCGAGAATTTATCAGGGTATTCAACTTTAAAAGTTGCTCTAAATTTTCTAGCTTGTTGTTCATCCCCATTATATAGTTGAATTCTGTAACCAAATCCGTACTCTTTATTGAAGGTTCTTTTTTTGGTTATTAGACGTTCAATTTCTTTCGTTTTAGTTGTTTTATTTTGAGAATTAGTTGTATTGCTTATTGTCAATAAAACGAACATGAATGAAAAAGTGCTTAGCTTAAGATTCATAGTTATAAAGTTTCATACAAAAGTAACGACTTGTTCAATAATAAATTGGCAAACAGCCTTATTTAGATTAATTATAAATTAATATTTAACATTCTTTTCCTTTTTCAGATTTTGGTAATATGTAGTACTTTTGTACGACAAAAAAAATGAATTTTTATCATTTTATATTAGGTATTTTTAAACACAGTTTAAATATGAAAAGTGTAGCATTGCACAATAGACTAATCACCACAATTTTAAGGAGTTTTACTTTTTTCTTGTTTTTTGCATTTAACCCATCTTCTTATTCACAAGACATAGACGAAGTGCGTCAAAAAGAAGGTAAAAATTTATTCAAATCACAATGTGCTTCTTGTCACAAATTAGAAAGAAAGCTTGTTGGTCCGGCGCTAGGAGGTATCGAATCTCGAAGAGAAAACGACTGGTTAAAAGCTTGGATAAAAAACAACGCAGCGTTAAGGGCTTCAGGTGACGCAGACGCAATTGCTGTTTATGAAGAATACAATGGATCTGCAATGACTGCTTTTCCTCAGTTGTCAGATAAAAATATTGATGATATTTTATATTATACAACAGTAGGTGAATTGCCTAAAAAGAGTGAAGTAAAAGCCGAAGGTGTTCCTGCGGATCAAGCTCCATCTTCTCCAACGTGGATTATATATTTATTAGCGGCTGCTATTGTAGTTGCTTTTGTAATGATTGCGAGTTTACTGAAGCAAGTAAATGAGTTAAAAGGAATTAAAAGAGAGCCATCTCAATCAAATTTAAAAAGAGATTTACATGAATTATGGGAAGGTATTAAGAAGAATACATTCTTACATGTAATGTTTGTGATTTTTGGGTTGTTAATGACAGCGTATGTTCTTTTTGGAACTTTATTTAAAGTTGGTGTAGATCAAGGATATCAACCAATACAACCTATTGTTTTTTCTCATAAAATACATGCAGGAGACAATAAAGTAGATTGTCAGTACTGTCATTCCTCAGCAAAACACAGTAAGCATTCAGGTATTCCTTCTGTAAATGTTTGTATGAATTGTCATAAAAGCATTGCTGAAGTAGCTGATAATACCGTAGTAGAATTAGAAGACGGTGTAGTTCTGGGGAAATCAGAATTAGATAAAGAAATTGCAAAAGTATATCGAGCTGCCGGGTGGGATGCTGAGAATTTAGAATATACAGGTGATACAAAACCAATCAAATGGGTTCGCATTCATAACCTGCCAGACTTTGTATACTTTAATCACTCGCAACACGTAACTGTTGCCGGTGTTAAGTGTCAAAAATGTCATGGGCCAGTTGAAGAAATGGAAGAAATGTATCAACATTCTCCATTAACGATGGGTTGGTGTATTGACTGTCATAGAGAAACAAAAGTAGATTTAAAAGGAAACGAATATTACGCAAAGATCCACGAACAATTAGCAAAAAAGTACGGTGTAGAGAAAGTTACAGCGTCTCAGTTAGGTGGCTTAGAGTGTGGTAAGTGTCATTATTAATCAAGATTAAAACGAAAAGATTTATTAATTTTTAAATTTTTCAATCAATCAATAAAAAAGTTTAAATGGCTTCAATCAAAAAATACTGGAAAAGTGTTGAAGAACTAAAAGATAGTTCTGTTGTTGAAACGCTAAGTAAAAATGAGTTTGTAGAAACGACTCCTACAGACGATTTTTTAGGCGACAAAGAAACACTTGAGACTTCTTCTACATCGCGAAGAGACTTCTTAAAGTATGTTGGCTTTACAACTGCAGCAGCATCTTTAGCTGCTTGTGAAGGTCCTGTTGTTAAATCAATTCCTTATGTTGTAAAACCAGACGATATTATTCCTGGGGTTGCAGACTGGTATGCAACAACTGTGGCAGATGGGTTTGATTTTGCAAATGTTTTAGTGAAAACAAGAGAGGGTCGTCCAATTCAAATCATGCCCAATAAGGAAGCAAATGGAACAACGAATGCAAGAGTTCAAGCATCTGTTTTATCTTTATATGACGAAAGTCTTCGTTTAAAAGATGTGACCAAGGGAGGAAACCTAATTTCTTGGGCTGATGCAGATAAAGAAATTGGAGCGACTTTAGCAGCGTTAAGTGCTGCAAAAAAACCAGTTGTTCTATTGACAGGGACCATGGCAAGTCCTTCTACAGATAAAATTGTAAGCGAATTTACTGCTGTTTATCCAAATGTAAAACATGTTGTTTATGATGCAATTTCAGAAAGTGGAGCTGCAGATGCTTTTGAAGCAATGTACGGTAGAAGAGCGTTGCCAAATTACCATTTAGACAAAGCTGAAGTAATCGTTTCTTTTGGGGCAGATTTCTTAGGGGATTTTCATGGTGGTTTTGAGAAAAAATACATACAAGGTAGAAAGCCAGAAAATGGTAAAATGTCTTACCATGTTCAATTAGAAAGTAATATGTCTTTAACGGGAGCAAATGCCGACAAGCGTTTGGTTGTAAAACCATCTGATCAAGTTTTTGCTTTGTTAAACTTATACAATGCTATTACAGGTAATAATGTTACTTCTAAAGCAACGGACAAAGATGGACAAATTAAAAAATTAGCAAGTACTTTAAAGAAGGCAGGTTCTAAAGCTGTTGTTTTAACTGGTTTGAACGATAAAAATGCTCAGTTAATTACTTTAGCAATTAACAAAGCATTAAATAGTGAAATTATTGATGTAAACAATACTTTAAATATTCGTCAAGGAAATGATGCTGACGTAGCTCAATTGGTTTCAGATTTAAAATCTGGAAAAGTAGCTGGGGTTATTTCCTATAATGTAGACCCTGTTTACAGTTTATCAAATGGAGCTGAATTTGCTGAGGCCTTAAAAAATAAATTATCAGTTGCAATTGCTGTAGAGAATAACGATACGGTAGCTGCATCAAATTATGCATTGCCTGCTACTCACTTTTTAGAGAGTTGGGGTGATGTTTCTATTTCTGAAGGAAATTACAGTCTGGTTCAACCAACTATTCAGAAACTATTCAAAACACGTCAAATTCAAGAGATCTTATTGAAGTGGTCTGGAGATTCAACTTCATACTATGATTATCTAAAATCATTTTGGACCAAAAAAGTCTTACAAGGGGCTTCGTGGAATACAGCTTTACACAATGGTTTCTTCTTAAAAGAAGTTTCGTCTAAGGCAAACTCCAAAAATATATCTATTTCAGAAGTAGCCTCAGCCCTATACAAATCTGTAAAAGTTTCAGAATTAGAATTAGTTTTATACACAACTACAGGTTTAGGAGATGGTAAACAAGCAAACAATCCTTGGTTACAAGAATTCCCTGATCCGTTAACAAGAGCTTCTTGGGATAACTATATAACAATTTCTACAGCAGATGCTAAAAGATTAGATTTTACAAATCCTGTAAAAGATAATGGAGCTATTGATGGAGATTATGCAAATGTTACGGTAAACGGAGTAACAGTTTCTAATGTACCAGTGTACATTCAACCAGGTCAAGCCCCAGGATCTATTGGTCTAGCGCTTGGTTATGGAAGAACTTTAGGGTTTAAAGATGAAATGAAAGTAGGTGTTAATGCCTACCCATTATATAAAGATGCAAATACTGTGCAATACGGTGTATCTATCGAAAAAGTAAGTGGATCGCATAAATTTGCTTGTACGCAAGTTCAAAAAACAATTGCCGGACGTCATGATATTCTAAAAGAAGTTTCTTTAAAGGATTATGTAAATATCGATCCCAAAGACCACAAGAATGGTTGGAACATTCCAGCGATGGTTTCCTATGATCACCAGGAAGTAGAGGCTAAATCTATTGATTTGTGGGCAGCACATAATAGAGAAATAGGGCACCATTTTAACCTTTCTATCGATTTAACTTCGTGTACAGGTTGTGGATCATGTGTAGTTGCTTGTCATGCAGAAAATAATGTGCCAGTTGTAGGTAAAAATGAAGTAAGAGTTGGTAGAGATATGCACTGGTTGCGTATTGATAGATATTACTCTTCTGGTGTA
>Ga0209603_1000136_pt1 | contig 97960 bp, 77 predicted proteins | sample COGITO_mtgs_1206_FD_184812 | JGI IMG/M metagenome (GOLD analysis project Ga0209603, IMG submission 184812) | Pelagic marine microbial communities from North Sea - COGITO_mtgs_120607 (SPAdes) (version 2) | ecosystem: Environmental > Aquatic > Marine > Epipelagic ...
GAATTCTGGTTGCCTTAAGCCAAGTGTATTACTTCAAGCAAATTGCCTATGTATTGGTCATTCTTTGGGGGTATTTCGGAATCTATGGAAAGCATACAAGTTTACTAGGATTTGAAAACCAATACCCAAATATTGTAACGTTATTAATCATTGCAATGGTTGTGATGCTATTGGCAGGTTTAAGACTTAGTTATTTTTTATTAAAAAAAAGTTCCAAGTTGTCTCCCTCATAATTTCAAAAAGGCTAATCCCCAACATACTTCAAATTTCCTCCAAACAAGTCCCCCCCCTAAAACCACTACATGGAATCTTATGTTAAGGCAATGATATCAATGGATTAGAAAGGATTTGGATTGTATCCATTGGTGTAAAAGAAAAACCCTCAGTTAGGGAGGGCATTACTTTTCAATATCTTTTGTTAAGTAAATGAATGTTTTAGTTTTGAAGAGCACCATAAATTATTTGATTAAACCTTTCAGATGTAGGTTCACTTATGAGCTGTGTTTGTTTGTAAATAATGCCTATAATTTTTTGGTTGGGATCTGCAAAATAAGCAGTATTAAAATATCCCCCCCAAACTATAGTTCCTTCACTTCCTTTGGCTCCTGTCAAAACATCAATTTCTCTTATAATTCCAGAGACAAGTCCATGACCCAGACCAGGGTCAGAAGTCTTAGTGATTTTAATAAGTTGATCTTTTTGAATAAGTTGATTTGTTGAAGGGCTAATTATTTTTTTTGAATTATAAGTTCCATCATTTAGAAATATTGACAAAAACTTATAATAGTCTTCGACTGTGCTTGAAAGACCTCCTCCTCCAGAATAGAACTTTTTAGCTCCTTCTACAGGATAATTTACATTATATCTAGGATCATCAAAAATAGACCATTGCTCTTCTTTTTTTGTTAGTATTGGCACCAGTCTATTCATTTTTTCTTCAGGTAAATAAAAATAGGTGTCTTTCATTCCTAGTGGTTTAAAAATTTCTTTTTCTAAAAATTCAGAAAGCGTTTCACCTGATATAATTTCAATTAAATAGCCCAACACATCGATTCCTATTGCATATGTGAATCTTTCTCCAGGTTCATGATGTAATGGCATTTTTGCCATTCTTTTAATCGTTTCTTCAATTGTCACATTGGAGTCAGAAAAACCTAAAACACCCCCTGGCATAAATTTACTTTTCTCTTTTACATAGGTTGCTTTTATTTTTGGATTACCGTCTATAAAACCATAACCCAGTCCTGATGTATGAGTCAGTAGATTCCTAACAGTTATCTTATTTTTAGTTGGTTTTATGGTAAATGTAGAATCCTTAGGAAAGAATTTATCAAGAATTCCTACATTTTTAAATTCAGGAATATAATTTTCTATTGGATCATCCAAACCTATTAATCCTCTTTCCCATAATTTCATAATTCCTGTTGATGTAATGGCTTTTGTCATTGATGCTATTCTAAAAATATCATCTACTTGATAATTGTCATTTGTTTCTGGATTTTTTATACCAAATGACTTTTTGTAAATTATTTGATTATTTTTTGCAACAAGAACTACTGCTCCTGGTATGGAGTTTTTATTGATTGCTTTTTCAATGAGATTGTCAATTTGGTTTAAATCAGTAGAATTGAGGAAATCAGATTCTGTTTTAGTGTTATTACAGCTAAGAGTAAAACAAATAGTAAAAAACAATATTGGTAACGATAGTCTCATTTTAATTGATTTATGATTAATAACACCTCTAAGATAGAAAGATTAGGTTACATATTAAATCTCAACCCCTTGTTCCAATAGAAAAACCGATTTCTAAAACCCATCCCCCTGTGTTTGGGATAGGAGTGGTTAAGAAGTTTTAAGGTCTACTTTTATAATAAAACACATGATTTGTTGCCAATATGTTGCCATTTGAAAAGAAAAAAATCCGCAACTTTATGTAAAACAATTAGTTACGGATTTATTGAGTACCTTGGGTGGGAATCGAACCCACACTCCCGAAAGAACTGGATTTTGAATCCAGCGCGTCTACCAGTTCCGCCACCAAGGCTAGCGGCAGCAAAAGTAGTGAAATATTTTTTCGTTTGAATTAAAAATTTGATTAATACTATCCATTATTTTATTTATAAATTTGAGGGTTTAAACAATCATATGGAAACTCCCGCAAAAATATTCTCTTGTACGCAAAGTACAGAACTTTCAAGCTTGATTGCAGAAAAATTTGGATCTGAAATGGGCAATGTAAACTTCTCACGTTACAGTGATGGAGAATTTCAACCCTCTTTTGAAGAGTCTGTTCGGGGGACTCGAGTATTTATTATTGGATCAACACATCCCACTTCTGAAAATCTAATGGAAATGCTCTTGATGTTAGATGCTGCTAAACGTGCTTCAGCTAGACATATCACAGCGGTGCTTCCATATTTTGGATGGGCACGACAAGATAGAAAGGATAAACCAAGAGTACCGATAGGGGCTAAACTTATTGCAAAATTATTGGAAACTGCGGGAGCAACACGAATCATTACAATGGACTTACATGCTGATCAAATACAAGGCTTTTTCGAAAAACCTGTTGATCATCTTTTTGCTTCTTCTATCTTCTTGCCTCACATAAAATCATTGGGCTTAGATAATTTAACAATTGCTTCTCCCGATATGGGTGGATCCAAGCGTGCATACGCCTATTCAAAATTCCTTAGCAGTGATGTAGTGATCTGTTACAAACAAAGAGAAAAAGCTAATATCATTTCTCATATGGAACTCATAGGGGACGTTAAAGGAAAAAATGTAATCCTAGTAGATGATATGGTAGATACTGCTGGAACACTGACCAAAGCTGCTGATTTAATGATGGAAAGAGGAGCAACTTCGGTAAGAGCAATTTGTACTCACGCTCTACTTTCTGGAAATGCATATGAAAAAATCGAAAGTTCGAAACTGGAAGAATTAATTGTTACAGATTCTATTCCTTCAAGAATTAGTCACCCTAAAGTAAAAGTGTTATCTTGCGCCCCATTATTCGCTGAAGTAATGAGCAATGTTCACTACAATCAGTCAATAAGTTCAAAATTTATAATGTAATCTTAATTTAAAAACTAATGAAATCTATTACCATTAACGGATCTAAAAGAGAAAGCGTAGGCAAGGTAGCTACCAAAGCGTTACGCAATGCTGGCAGAGTTCCTTGTGTTTTATATGGTGGAGGAGAACCTCTTCACTTTTCTGCACAAGAACTTGATTTCAGCAAACTTGTTTATACTCCTAACGCTCACACAGTAGTTATTAATTTGGAGGGAGAAAATATTGCAGCTATTTTGCAGGATATCCAATTCCACCCATTAACAGACAAAATCATTCATATTGATTTCTATCGTCTTTTTGATGACAAAGAAGTATCTATGAATATTCCTGTAAAAGTTGAAGGGGCAGCTCCTGGAGTGCTAAATAGCGGTGGAGTTTTAGTGCTTAACAAACGTAAATTGCGTGTAAAAGCACTTCCTAAAAATCTTCCAGACGTTATAGTTGCTAATATTTCTAACCTTAAATTAGGAAATAAATTATACACAGCAGAGCTTCAAACAGAAGACTTTATAATAGTTCACCCTGACAATACGGTTGTTTGTCAAGTAAGAACTTCTAGAGCCTCAATTATAGAAGAAGAAGAAGAAGAAACAGAAGAAGCGACTGAAGCAGGAGGAGATGCTCCAGCGGAAGCGCCTGCAGAAAGTTAATTTCTACTTTTTGACCCAAAAGATAAAAGCATGTGACCTCAAAACCACATGCTTTTTTTATTTTAGACCTCATGTTTTCATTTAAACGATTTTTCTCAAAAAAAACTCCTGTACTAGCTATGAAAAAAATTTTAATTGTAGGCTTAGGTAATATAGGTGACAAATACGAAAACACACGTCACAATGTGGGTTTCAATATTTTAAATCGATTAGCAGAAAAAAATGATTGTCTTTGGGAGTCAAAAAAATTAGCTGATTATAGCCTTTTAAAGAAAAAAGGAAGACAGTTTATTCTAATTAAGCCCACCACATTTATGAATAGAAGTGGCAAGGCTGTTCGATACTGGGCCCTTCAAGAAAAAATTCCTTTAGAAAATATTCTTATTTTGACTGATGAAATCCATCTTCCCTTTGGAACTATTCGATTGAAAGGAAAGGGAAGCCCAGCTGGTCACAATGGACTAAAAGACATTGAAAGTCAACTTAACACTCCAAACTATGCTCGATTACGTTTTGGTATTGGACAAGAGCAAAAAGCATTTGATCAAGTCAAATTTGTTTTGGATCGTTGGGATGCTTCAGAAGAAAAGTTATTGCACGATCGCATAGAACAATGTACAGAAGCAATTTTATCTTTTGGTTTAGAGGGATTGTCAACGGCAATGAATCGTTATAACGGAAAGTAGATTTAAACTCTAAAGTGTTCGGAACTGAAATATTTCAGAATAAGACTGGTTGCCCTCACTATCCATAGTAACAACTTGCCAAAAGTAAATTGTATCGGAGTTCAATTCTAAACTACTCTGAGAGGTTCCAATTCCATCTCGCTCTTTGATCAATTCAATTTCGGTAAGACCCATATATAAATCATAAGAAATAATATCGTCATCTAAATCAACTCCCTTCCACTTAAATGTGAAAGTGTTTGCACCACTCAGACTAACTTCTTCTTCATCAAGTGGCTCCAATAAAATAGCAGGAAAAGGAAGATGACTTGCCTCAGGATTACCCTCTAAATAGAATTGCCATACAGTACTTTTTCCAGTGACGTCTGTTAAAAGTGATTTAGACACAACATACCATTGGTAAGGAGCTCCACTTGGAAGTGTAATTGATTCTGTCAAAATAGTAGTCTCCATGGTCGTTGGTTCTCTTGACAATGAATTTTCAACAACCAGTTCATAGCTTTCTGCATTCAATGCTGCTGTCCACTGAAAACGTACTTGTCTCTCAAAATCGTTAACTCGAGTTGCCGTATTACATGCGTTTAAGTTAGATGGCGCAAGAAGAACAACAGGCTGAGGTACTGGAATAGGATCAGGGCCACATCCCAAAATTAAAAAGGAAATAAACACTAAAAGCCTCTTCATTTCTTTAATATTTTTAAGGTTTCTGAATAGGTGTCATAATCAATTCTTAGCAGATACCATCCTTGTTTAAAGCGATTCATCGGAACTAATACTATCTCATTTTCTCCTGCTGTATGTACTCTCTCCCAAATCATCTCTCCTGCCCCAGTATAGAGTCTAAGATTGGCTTTGCGATTTTCTGGTAAAAGAAGAGTTGCTTCATTCGCAACAGGATTAGGGAAAATTTGTGCCGTATCCCCTAAATGGATCCATTCCTCAAAAACCCCTTGACATAAAAGATCTGAAATTACTTTTACAAAATTAGTTTTTTGGGTCAATTCTATTTGAATTTTTTCTCCACTTGTATATGTCTTTGTTTGCCCATTAATGATAACATTAAATTGTTTTGCTCCAGAAATATCTAAATCTAACACAGATGAAGATGGATCCAGTATAGCGCTTACCTCAAGTAAGGGAGGTGATGAAATTTGAGTTTCAAAACAATATTCAAAATCTGGAAAGGAGTCCGTTCGAACACAGATACTATAATTTCCTGCTGCTAGATTTCCAAGGATTTTCCCTTGGGGTGTAAAAATGAGTTCTCTTTGAAAACCATTAGGACCAATTATTGAGGCAGTATACACATATTCAGCCCTTGCATCAAAGGTCAAAACTCCATTTTCATTTTCAGGACAACTTGTATTCCTTTTTGCAATACTGATGTTTTGAGAAGAAAAAATATCACACACATCTCCAATTCCATTTTCATCAATATCAGCTTGATTTTCATTGGTCATAAAAGGGCAATTGTCGTATTCATCCACAACGGAGTCATTATCGCTATTGGCCATTGGAACTCCCAGAACACATAACTCCAAAGTGAAATCAAGCAGTCTTCCTGAATCTTCCTGAAACCGGTCTTCCACAATAAGCTGCCACCTACCTCTAGACGAAGTTCCGTAGAGCGAACTAATATCCTGAAGAGGTTTAAATGAGCCTGTAAAAGGGGCTTCTGCTTCAAAAATATTAACAGTAGCTTCTTGATCAAAGAAGGTTTGGGTGTAGTTATTATCCGATTCCCCTATTTCACTGCTCAACAAATAGAGCGACCCATCAGGAGACTCAAGGTATAAAACTAAATCCCCGACCCAGGTATGTTCAATATCTACCAAAACATCGAGATCTAATATAGGTAAATCGTAACTTATCTCTAAAGAAGCGGCGGTCACCCCTACCTGACTGTCTGTTGCATCATTCAATGTTTTTGGAAGCGCTATTGAAGTAGTGTCCATACAAGAAACTTCACTAGTATTAAAAGAGAAAACCTCAGAAAATGGAGCTTCGCTACAACCGTTTTGACCCTGAACTCTCCAATAATACCTCGTATTAGGTAAAAGATTTTGTAATAAAAACTGATTTTTAGTCAAAAGCGTATCTTTTACAAATGAATTGAAATTTTCATTCAAAGCGACTTGTAATCGGGAACTGTCCACATTAGCATCAATTTCCCAATCAAATTGTAAATTTGTACTTTGATCAATCGCTTGATTAATTGGATTACTTAATACCGTAGAATCTATATTTTGATTCCGTTGCTTCAACAAAAAAAGAAAGGGTTCTGTTTTGTTTGCCAGTTGAGCACCAAAAAACAAACTTAAGTCTGACGGAGCGATACCACTAAGTCCCCTCAATATAAAATATCCTGAATTATCTGAAGCTGAATAGCTGGATTTTGAAAATTGAACTTGTACTCCAGAAGGTAAACTTTCAATTTGTGGTATAAATGATTGAGTAAAACCGTTTTTCCTTTCAATAGTAAAATCAAATCTAACAGAATCACTCGTACAGTTTTCTTGAACGTAAGCATCAAATTGAATAACAATATCACGGGATTCAATTGAAAAATCTGTTTGATTTATGGCGAAAAAAATACCCTCTACCGCTTTAATCTTTATCCTTCCTTGAGATGTATTTATATCATTTGGAATGAGTACTTCAGCTGTGCCTGAGTTGGGTAAGTTACTTCCTAAAGTCTCAGTAAAAGTCAAGCCCCCATCAGTTGATAATAAAATCATTACCTCAGTCGTATTGATTGGAGCTTGATCAGTATTCGCAACATTCCAATAAATTTTTTCTCTTCCACCTCCCTTTAAAACAATGCCCTCTTCATTTAGCGAAGTAACTTCAAAGGGGCCTGAAGCAGCATCAACGGTTACAGTTAGTCGATCTTGAGCAAGCTGAATCGAATTCTCAAAAGGTTTTCTGACGGTTAGTCCCCACTCCATGGTCCTTGCTACAAGCGGAACCGTTTCCCATGCGTCATCAACTCCAGGATTTTCTTGAGTCAAGCTGTTTGTTATTAAACGTTCTTGATTGGGGATCATCCTATAGGAATCTAGAGAAGGAGGAAGAGATCGCGCCATAGATCCAGTCGCGTTATACGGTCCAAAATTATCGGAAGTGATCTGACCACTATCTAATTGCTCCCAGCAATACGTTGTACCCATTTGGCTTTCAAGCTGTTGCGCTTTCAATTCATAAGGGGTCCCTATGGGAATATAGTAATCATCACCCGCATTTGTATTAAAAACAGGTGCATCAATCGTTTCATTTTGCGCACAAGTTGTGGTGGCAACCACATCTGAGATATTTTGAATACTATGGTAATGAAAATAAGGGTCTCCATGAAGCTGAATATCATCTTCTCCTGTTATCCCTGCATACCCCATTATTGTAGAACCACTTCCAGGCTCGGCATTAAAACCAGTTCCTTCAGCATCAAATGAAAAAGAATGAAAGGCACCAAATTGGTGACCAATTTCATGACCTGCATAATCTAAATCAAAATAATCATTGCGATACTCTCCCCCAAAAACATCACGAAAAGGATGAGATGAAAATCCTTTCCCTTTTTTGCCTGATTGGCAAACACAACCTATACACCCTGCATCTCCATTCGGTTGACCGTAATCAAACAAATGTCCTACATCATATGCTTCATCCCCTATAACTTCATCCAATGTTGACTGTAATTCACTTGCAAAATTACCTGTAAAAGGATCTGTCTCTGCATCTTCATACAATAAGCGTTCATCAGAAACTAGCTCTAACCTAACTTTTACTTCATCTTCAAACACACTACTAATCCTGTTTAAAGAACTGACTAGGGCGCCAAAGGTATCTTCCACATTGGTGCCATTTGAATCATCATTATCTCCCCAAAAGCTGGTATACTCTGCTGTAGTTGCAATGGCAATTCGGAAGGTTTTAATACTGTTATTACTAAGTTTTGATTTTGAATCTAAAGTTTTCACTTTGCTTTTTAATTCAACAACATCTTGTGTTTTGCAAGACAGAGAAAGTGTCTCATCCGTTTTTGATTTCAAATAAGTGAAATGTAAGTTTTTTTGGCCCTTCTGGGTTTGAATAAAAAAATCTGGCCCGTCAACTAATTTCAACCATGCGTTGATTCCATTGGGATGTGTACTCAATCTTACACGGACATTGGGCCGGCTTCTACTTCTTCCTTCGTAGGTGTTTATATTTGGAAAGCGCTCTGAAAGTGCTTTAGACAACAAGCCTACTTTTCTGATTGAAAAAGTTTCCATTTGGCCTTTTTCATTAGGTAATATCATCAGCTGTTGCTCTTCACCTGAAATATTTGCTTTTTGAGTGGATTGAATAGAACCTGTGTTTAATACATAATAGGCTTTTCCTAACGGTTGTGAAGACAAAACGTTTCCTCCTGGAGCTTGAACTTGCGTCCATACCTCTTGTGCATTTACTCTTACTATCAATAAAAAAAGAATTAACAGAAGCCAGTTGGGGTTTGTTTTCCAGGAAAAAGAAAAATTTTTCAAATAATCTGAAGGTTGATTTAATGAATTTTTATTATAAGCTGCTGACACGTTAAAAATAAGGAAACAAATTAGTCTATCTATGATATTGGCTTATTTTTGTTACTTCAATCAATTTTTTTTCTCAAAAGAATGCAAGTCGTTAATGACATCAAAAACTATCGAGCAAACAAAAAATCCATTTTAACCATTGGCACTTTTGATGGTATTCATGTTGGGCATCAAAAAATAATCAAAACACTTGTAGCAAAAGCAAAAGAAGAAAATTTACTTGCTAATGTGTTGACGTTTTTTCCTCATCCCAGGATGGTGCTACAAAAAGAATCTCAAATTAAATTGATTGATACTCTCAAGGAACGTGAAAATTTTTTGAGAGAATTGGGGATTGACAATCTTATCATTCATCCATTTTCAATTGCTTTTTCAACACTAACAGCATTAGAGTTTACACAAGATATTCTAGTCAATCAACTCAATATTACCTCTTTATTCATCGGTTATGACCATCGTTTTGGAAAAAATAGAGAAGCAACCGTTGAGGATTTAAAACATTATGGTGAGCAGTTTAATTTCAAGGTTAGCGTAATCAATGCACAAGAAATTGAATCCATTGCAGTAAGTTCAACAAAAATACGAACAGCAATTCAAGCTGGTGATTTTATCAAAGTAGAACGGTACCTAGGCCGACCTTTTCAATTAACAGGTAAAGTAACCAAAGGAGAAGGTATTGGCAGAACATTAGCATTTCCTACTGCTAATCTCACTATTGATTCTCTCTATAAAATCATTCCACCTCAAGGGGTTTATCTGGTTTCATTAGAGATTAATAGGGTCTCTCATTTCGGGATGATGAATATTGGCACAAGACCTACTTTAAACGGGAATCATCAAAGTATTGAGGTTCATGTTTTTGATTTTAACCATGATTTATATGGTAAAATAATTACCGTTTCCCTTTTAGAAAAAATAAGAGACGAACAGAAATTTGATTCATTAGAGGCGCTAAAAACACAATTAATAAAAGATGAAGAAATTTGTAAAAGAACCCTGAACGTAAAAGGGTTGATCTAAAATTACTTTATTTTTACACAAAATAATCTCCATGCTTGCACTTCAATTTTTAAGAGAAAACAAAGAAGCCATTTTAAAAGGCTTAGAAAAAAGAAATTTCAAACAACCTGAATTAATTGATACGATTATAGAGTTGGATCAAGAAAGACGAAGTCAACAAGCTACTTTAGATCAACAATTGGCCAGAGCAAACCAATTGGCAAAAGAAATCGGTAGCCTTTTTAAAAATGGAGAAGCAGAAAAAGCAACTGTCTTAAAAGAAGAAACGGCAACACTCAAATCACAAACTAAAGCGCTTCAAGAACAATTACAAGAAACTTCAAATGCGCTTTTTGAATTCCGAATACAGATTCCTAATGTCCCTCACGAAAGTGTTCCTACGGGAACTGTAGAAGAGGATAATGAGGAGATTTTTAAATCGGGATCAATCCCACAACTTGATGAAAATGCACTCCCTCATTGGGAATTAGCAAGCAAATATGATCTTATAGATTTTGAATTGGGAAGTAAGATTACTGGGGCTGGTTTTCCTGTCTATAAAGGAAAAGGCGCGCGTTTACAACGTGGATTGATCAACTATTTCCTCGACCAAAATACTGCTGCTGGATATAAGGAAATGCAAGTACCTCATCTAGTAAATGAAGCTTCTGGTTTTGGAACAGGTCAGCTTCCCGACAAAGAAGGCCAAATGTATCACGTACAGAATGACGATCTCTATCTAATTCCCACGGCAGAGGTTCCCCTTACCAATCTTTATCGCAATACCCTTCTTGAAGCCTCCGAACTCCCAATTTGCATGACAGGATACACTCCTTGTTTCCGAAGAGAAGCTGGAAGTTATGGCGCTCATGTTAGAGGGTTAAATAGACTTCACCAATTTGATAAAGTTGAGATCGTTCGTATTGAAGAACCTCAAAATGCAATGCAGGCTTTAGATCATATGGTAGAACATATAAAATCAATATTAAACGCATTGGAACTCCCTTATCGAATCTTAAGATTGTGTGGTGGAGATATCGGTTTTACCTCTGCACTTACTTATGATTTTGAGATTTATTCTACAGCCCAAGAACGTTGGCTAGAAATTAGCTCGGTTTCTACTTTTAATAGTTTCCAAGCTGAGCGTCTTCAATTAAGATACAAAGATAAAACAGGAAAAAAACAAAATGTACACACACTCAACGGAAGTTCGCTAGCACTACCAAGAGTAGTTGCTGGTTTATTAGAAAACTGTCAGACACCAGAGGGAATTATAATTCCAAAAGCATTGGTATCCTATACTGGCTTTGATCGAATCGACTAATGATTATTTTTAATATTACTTCGCAAGTAGCTCCAGAGGTACAAGAAAACTGGTTAGAATGGATGCAAACATATTATATCCCAAAGGTATTATCAATCGGTCTTTTTGAAGATATCACCATTTTAAAAGTAAGTATGGACCAACCCATGGATCCTACTTTTGCTACACAATACAAAACCACTTCAAAAGAAATACTTCAACGTTATTTAAACACAGAAGGCCCACATCATAAAAAGGAGATGCAAGATAAATTTGGTGAGCAGGTTTTATCTTTTGAAACCCATTTGGAATTAATAAGCAAGCAATCATGAAACCGGTACGTGCAAAAAAGAAATTAGGGCAACATTTTTTGACAGATCTCAAGATTGCACAAAAAATTGCCGACACCCTAAATTTTAAAAACTACACCAAAGTTCTAGAAATTGGGCCTGGAATGGGAGTTCTTACGCAGTTCTTAGTTCCTAAAACAAAAAATCTTTATCTGATAGAAATCGATAATGAGTCTGTTGAATATCTAAAAAAAAACTACACTCAGCTTGAAACCAATTTAATAGAAGGGGATTTTTTAAAAATAAATATAGAAGAGCTATTGGGAAATGATTCTTTTGCAGTCATTGGAAATTTTCCATACAATATTTCAACACAGATTGTTTTTAAAACCCTAGCGCATCGGGATAAAATTCCCTTTTTTACTGGAATGTTTCAAAAAGAAGTTGCAGAACGTATATGTGAACCTCCTGGATCAAAAAAGTACGGTATCCTGTCTGTTCTAACACAAATATTTTATGATACCTCTTACCTCTTTACTGTTCCTCCAGGAGTGTTTAATCCTCCACCAAAAGTAGATTCAGCAGTAATGCAAATGGTTCGTAAAGAGAATTTTATTTTAGATTGTGATGAGGCATTGCTCTTTAAGGTTGTAAAACTAAGCTTTCAACAGCGTAGAAAAACATTACGTAACAGTTTAAAAACAATGAATCTTCCTGATAATTTAAGAGAAGATGCTATCTTTGACTTGAGGCCAGAGAAGCTCTCTGGTGATGACTTTATCCAACTCACAAAAAGAATTGGCAATGGGAACTTTTCAAATTGATACGCCCCTTTTAGAGAACATTAAATCCTTAATTGAACAAGGGAAAAATGACGCTTTAAAGAGAAAATTAAATTCCATCCATTATGCCGATATCGCTGAAATCATAGAGTTACTTTCTATTGACGAGGCCACCTACATCATTAAACTTTTAGAAAGTGAAACAACTGCTGATGCTCTTGCAGAAGTAGACCCTGACACAAGGGAACGCATCTTAGAAAATCTTTCTGCTAAAGAGATTGCTAAAGAGGTTGCAGAACTTGATTCCGACGATGCGACCGATATTATTCTCGAATTGCCTGAGTCAAGACAAGAAAAGGTCATGTCGCAGATTGAGGATGATGAACAAGTTAAAGACATCCGCGAACTTCTAAAATACAACGAAAATACCGCAGGAGGTCTTATGGCAAAAGAGCTTGTCAAAGTAAAAGAAGATCTTAGTGTCTTAAAATGTCTCAGTGAAATGCGGGCGCAAGCTGAAAATGTAACACGTGTTCATTCCATCTATGTTGTAGATCAAAAAAATACCCTTAAAGGAAGGTTGTCACTGAAAGATTTAATCACCGCTAACTCTAAAGACAAGGTTAAAGATGTTTATATCCCCAATGTTGATTTTGTTACAGTAGATCAAGAAAATGAAGAAGTAGCCAAAATTATGTCCAAATATGATTTAGAAGCTATTCCAGTGGTAAACAACAATAAAGAATTAGTCGGTCGAATTACCATTGATGACATAGTAGATGTAATCAAAGAAGAAGCTGATAAAGACTACCAACTTGCCGCAGGTATTTCCAATGATGTTGAAGCAGATGATACGATCTACGAACTGGTAAAAGCGAGACTCCCTTGGTTGTTTCTTGGTTTATTAGGTGGACTAGGGAGTGTTTTTATCCTTCAAGATTTCGAATCCGTAATGGAGCAGCCCAGATTACGTAATTTATTTTTCTATACCCCATTGATTGCTGCCATGGCAGGAAATGTTGGTGTTCAATCCTCTGCAATTATTGTTCAAGGGCTTGCAAACGACACTGTAAAGGGCTCCCCTTTTAAAAGATTAGTCAAGGAAATTGGACTAAGTTTAATAAACGGTTTTGCACTTGCCCTGGTCATTATTGTTTTTGGTGCTATTATCAATCAAGAATTATTGGTTAGTGTTACCATTGCTGGCTCTATGATGCTTGTTATTGTTGTTGCTGCATTGATTGGAACTTTCATCCCAATTATATTGGATAAAAAAGGGATTGATCCCGCTATTGCCACCGGACCTTTTATTACCACAGCTAATGACATTTTTGGGATTTTTCTGTTTTTTTACATTGCAAAACTAGTGTTAGCTTTTTAAATGAATCCATCCAAAGTTTTACATGTAGATGAAAATCATCCTTTACTTTTAAATGGATTAGAAGATTTGGGCTATCAAAATGTGTTAGCCTATAAAACACCTTTGGAAGAGATTTTAAATGAAATTATTCAGTACGAAGGAATGGTCATTCGAAGTCGTTTTCCAATTGACAAAGAATTTATTGACAGAGCAAAAAACTTGCGATTCATCGCACGTGTAGGTGCTGGTCTAGAAAATATAGATTTGAAATATGCTCAATCAAAGAATATTCATTTGATTGCAGCACCCGAGGGAAACAGAAATGCAGTTGGAGAACATTCATTAGGCCTTTTACTAGGACTGATGAATAAACTTCGGTTAGGGCATAAAAGTATTCAAGAAGGTAAGTGGCTTAGAGAGACTCACCGCGGATATGAACTTGAAAACAAAACTGTAGGTATTATTGGATATGGAAATACTGGGAAAAATTTTGCTCAAAAATTAAAAGGTTTCAGTGTTCGTGTTCTTTGTCATGACATCTTACCGAATAAAGGAGATGATAACGCAACCCAAGTAGATCTTAAAACACTCATGAAAGAAGCTCAGGTATTGAGTTTACATATTCCACAAAGCACCCTCACTGAAGGAATGATTAACCAAAATTTTATTTCTGAAATGAAGCATCCATTTTGGTTTCTCAATACAGCAAGAGGGAAAGCCGTAAATACAAACGACTTAGTTAATGGACTTAAGTCAGGTAAAATTCTAGGGGCTGGCTTAGATGTTTTGGAATACGAATCAGTATCATTTCATTCAATATTTAATGCCAAAAACCGTCCTGAAGCTCTTACTTTCTTACTTTCAGCTAATAATGTTTTACTCAGCCCTCATGTAGGGGGATGGACTATTGAAAGTCATCAAAAACTTGCTCAAACTATTTTAGACAAAATTAAAATCTTATGAAAACAACTAAAAACGTACTAGTCCTCTGTACAGGAAATTCATGTAGAAGCCAAATTGCACATGGGTGGCTATCCTATTTCACCGGAGGTACTGTCAATATATATTCTGCAGGAATAGAAACGCATGGAGTGAATCCTAAAGCCATTTCTACCATGGCTGAAGAAGGAATTGATTTAAGCAATCACACCTCAAATCTAGTGGATGAATATAAAGATATTGACTTTGATTTTATTCTTACTGTTTGTGATCATGCGGCCGAAAATTGTCCTGTTATACCCTCAAAAAATGCAATAACTATTCACCACAACTTTACTGATCCTTCAAAATTAAAAGGAACTGAAGATGAAGTGAAAGTTGCCTTTAGAAGTACACGAGAAGAAATCAAATTGTATTGTAAAGACTTTACTAAGTCAAATTTAACAGGCTAATTAAACACTAATTACAAATTGAGCGGTTTCACTAGTTCGTTGTTCTAACAAAACTTGCTTGCCTTTCTGATTGATAAACTGAGAAGCCTTGGTATCGAAATGTCGAATGGTAAATAAATCTACCCCTTCTGTAACATCTACATTAAATCTTGAACGGAGTACCAGAATAAGCTCTTCTAGACGCTTGTATTTATTATTTACACAAACTGAAAAACTAATCGCAGAGTTTTGAATCAACTCAACAGGCATTTGATATTCATGGAGTAATCCAAAAATATAGCTGATATTCTCTTCCACAATAAAAGAAAAATCAATAGAGGACAATCGTATCAAAACCTGATCTTTTTTTACAATATAACAAGGTATGTGTGGATCTAAAGTTTTTCCTTTAGAAACAGAGGTACCAGACTCTAGTGGATTTTCAAACGATTTTACAAAAAGTGGTATTTCTTTACGCTGTAATGGTTGCAAGGTTTTCGGATGAATTACGGATGCTCCATAAAAAGCCAACTCAATAGCCTCTCGATAAGAAATTTGATGAAGTAATCGAGTGTTTTGAAACTCTCTTGGATCCCCATTTAACACCCCAGGTACATCTTTCCATATCGTGACTGACTCTGCATTTAAAGCATAACCAAAAATTGCAGCGCTATAGTCCGAACCTTCACGTCCTAAAGTAGTTGTGAAGTTGTTTGAATCACTTCCAATAAAGCCTTGTGTGATTACTAAAGAAGCCGATCCAATTTGCGATTGAATATTGGATTGAGTTAGTTCCCAGTTCAAATTTGCTGCTCGGTAATAATCATCTGTCTTAATACAATTTCGGGCATCTAACCAAAAACTATCCAGCCCTTGATTGAGTAAAAAATAGTGAATGATATTTGTAGACAATAGCTCTCCAAAACTGACTACTTGATCATAAACAAAACTATAATCAGGTGATTTGTTCGATTTTAAAAAAGTATGTAATTCCGCAAAAAGTTCATGAACGACAGCCACAACTTCTGCTTTCTGTTCTTGAAACAAATCATTTATAATTTGAAGATGATACTCTTTTAATGGCAAAAGAGCTGCTGGAGTTTTCGTCTTGTCTTGAAAATATTGTTCGATGATTTCTTCTAAGGCATTCGTACTCTTTCCCATAGCAGAAACGACCACTAAAGTGTCTTTGTAGCCTACTTTCTCCAATACACTCACTAGGTTTTTAACACCTGCTGCGTCCATGACTGAGGCTCCCCCAAACTTAAATATTTTCATTATTTACTTTTTGCTAAATAGTTTTTCATTGACTTTGCATCCATCTGTACAGTATTCCAATCTTGTAAGACGTTTGCACCGCTATTTTTATAAAATTGAACCGCTGGAGCATTCCAGTCCAAAACATTCCATTCGATTCTTTGAACTCCTGCATCATAAGCATGACGTATAAAAGCGGTGTACAACTGAGTCCCAAAACCTTTTCCTTTAAACTTTTCTGAAACAATAAGGTCTTCTAAATGAAAAGTAGGACCCGTCCAAGTAGAAAATCTAGGATAAAACAAAGCCATTCCAATCACAACATTATTGAACTCAGCAACCAAACATTCAAATAAGGGTGTAGTTCCAAAACCGTATTTTTCAATATCGGATTGCGATAATTTTACACTTTCAGGTTCTTTTTCATAAAGGGCTAATTCTTTTATTAATGTGAAAATAGCTGGACTATCTGAAACTATAGCAGGTCGAATAATTGATTTCATTCTTTCTTATTTCAATGCAAAAGTAGGGTATGTAATTCGGATCACCGAATCTTGCGATAAATATCACATTTTAAAAGAATAGTGTTAAATATTATCGCTTTTGAAGCCATGCAGTGACCGTATCAAAAAAGAAAATCGGATTTTCAGCATGCAACCAATGTCCTGCATTGGGAACAGTAACTTGCTCAGCCTTGGGAAAATGATGTTTAATGAGGTGGGTGTCATTTTCTAAAATATAATCTGACTTCTCGCCTTTAATAAACAAACATTGGTGCTGGGAATTATCCTCTGGCAAGAGTCCCTCTCCAATTTTATCATTTGTGTTTTTTAATACATCAATATTCAAACGAAGGCCTAACTTTCCTTGAGATACCCAATGTAAATTTTTCAATAAAAACATACGTGTTCCCGCATCTTCTACATAAGATGCTAAAGCTTGATCTGCATCTGAACGGGTTTTAATTTGATTAAAATCAAGATGACTGAGTCCATTTAAAATTTGTTGATGGTGTGGGTTATAGGTTTTCGGTGCTATATCTGCAACCACAAAAGCATGAACATATTCAGGGAAACGACATGCCAAATGCATTACTGTTTTACCTCCCATTGAGTGTCCTAAAATCAAGACTTTCTCTAACTGTTGATGTTTGCAATAGGCAACTACATCCTGGGCTAGAATCAAATAATTAAAATCCCTACTCCAAAAACTTCTTCCATGATTTCGTTGATCAATTAGATGAACTCTGTATCCAAGTGATACCCATTGTTTGGCGTGGGTTTTCCAATTATTTCCCATTCCCAAGAAACCATGAAGAATTAACAAATCCTTTCCTTTATCACCAATTATATTGCTATGTAGAATACTCAAGAAGACAAACGTTGAAGGTACATAGGAATTACATTTTCGAAGCCCAAATAAAGACTTTCACAAATTAGAGCATGACCAATAGACACTTCCAGAAGACCAGGTATATTTTTTGCAAAAAAAGCAAGGTTATCCAAACTCAAATCATGACCTGCATTAATTCCTATTCCAAGCGCATTGGCTTTAACTGCTGCTGCAACATAAGGAGCAATTGCTTTTTGAGGATCTTTATGATATTCTTTAGCATAGGATTCGGTATACAGTTCAATTCGGTCTGTACCAGTGGACATAGCGTCTTCAATCATCTCAACAACTGGATCTACAAAGATAGAAGTACGAATTCCAGCTTCTTTAAACGCACTAATTATTGATGTTAAATATTCCTTATTTTTAAGTGTATCCCAACCTGCATTTGAAGTTAACACATCATTGGCGTCGGGAACTAAGGTAACTTGATCAGGTTTAATTTTGAGAACCATCTCAATAAATTCAGGAATTGGATTCCCCTCTATATTAAACTCCGTAGTGACTACATCAGGGAGTGCATAAGCATCATCATAACGAATATGACGCTGGTCTGGACGTGGATGGATGGTGATTCCCTGTGCTCCAAAGCGTTGTAAATCTTTAGTAACCTCCAATAAATTAGGGACGTTTCCTCCACGTGCATTGCGTAAGGTTGCCACCTTATTAATATTTACACTAAGTGAGGTCATTGTTTTTTTTGTAAAAATAAGTGCTTCATCGAGGACTTAGAAATAAAATACGGTTTATTTGTTGGCTTTAAGCATTTTTAACACTTAGCAACTTGATTCCGTCTACTTTTGTACCTTTACCACAAGCAAATCAGTTATGAACATAGCGATCTATAGTGCCTTTTTTTCTTCGGAAACGCTTATCTATATCAATACGGTAATTGAATATCTGGAAACACATGATCACAATATTTTATTGGTTGATCGATTGAAGAAACATTTGGGTACTAAACAAAATCAATATTCATATTTCAGTGATGATGAAATCCTAGACCCTAGTGTAGATTTTCTTTTTTCAATTGGAGGAGACGGAACCTTGTTGCGATCCATAACCGTTGTTCGCAATTCTAAAATTCCAATTTTCGGGATCAATACTGGTCGGCTTGGCTTTTTAACTTCACTTCATCGAGATGCTTTAGAGGAAGGTTTAGATGCTTTCTTTAAAGAAAAGTACACTTTCATAGAACGTTCTTTACTTAAAGTGAACACAAAAAACCCTGTGTCTGCTTTAGAAGAAATTGGATTTGCACTTAATGAAGTAACTATAAACAGAAAAAATACGACCTCCATGCTCAGCATAAATGCTGAATTGGACGGAAAATACCTCACAACTTATTGGGCCGATGGGCTCATTGTTTCAACACCAACAGGTTCAACAGGATATTCTTTGAGCAGTGGCGGACCTATAGTCTCTCCAAATTCTTCATGTTGGATTTTAAATCCAATTGCTCCCCATAACATTAACATTCGTCCATTGATCATTCCAGATTCCACAGAAATTAGAATCTCTGTTACCGGAAGAGATAAAACACATCTACTCTCCTTAGATTCGAGAATTCTAACCCTTGAAAACGGCAATGATATTTATTTAAAAAAAGCCTCTTTTTCAATTCAAACAGTTCAACTTGAGGGAGCTTTCTTTTTTGAGACATTGCGAGAAAAACTTTTTTGGGGGCAAGACACGCGAAACACACAATAAAAAAGGGCTTTTAGGGTTTATATATTGCAAGTAATTCTTGTGTATAAACTTTCATGATCAAGCTCAAAATACACAAATTAGTCTTTACCCTTTTCGCCTACTTTAATTTGGTGACTATATCTGCTCAATTTCATGAAGTTGGTGCTTTTATTGGAGCTAGCAATTACATAGGAGATATTGGTACGGATAAGTATATTGACCCAAATTCCCCAGCATTTGGTATCGTTTATAAATGGAACGCTACAGACCGTTTCTCTTTGCGGGCTGGATTTTCTACTACAAAATTAAAAGAAAACGAATATGGAAACAGCGATATTAACCGTTTTAGTCGCTCCTTGAAGTTAGAAAACAGCATACAAGAAGCGATGGCAGGAATTGAAATTAATTTTTTTGAATTTAATCTCCACAATGAAACCTTGAGTTTTACGCCCTATGTGTTTTATGGCATCAGTTATTTTAGGTATAATCAATTTTACCTTACCCCCAATGGCCCTTTTGATCCGCCAACCTACAACAACTATGGGAAGGATGAAAAAATTGCATTTCCATTAATTCTAGGTTTTAAAGTAAATCCTAACCCATTATTTGTCCTCGCATTTGAAATGGGAGCGCGCTATACCCTTACTGATAATTTAGACGGAAGCAATCCCGAAAACGAATTCGCAGATAATCCTACATATAAATTTGGAAATATTATGAATAATGACTGGTATATTTTTACGGGTTTGACAATTTCATTTACCTTTGGCGATCTTCCATGTTATTGTAAAGAATAAATGAGAAAATTACCGGAACATGTCGCTATCATAATGGACGGAAATGGCCGTTGGGCCAACCAAAGAGGCAAACAGCGTATATTAGGACACAAAAAAGGCGCTTCTGCGGTGAGAGAAGTAATTGAAGAGGCTGCACGTCAGAAAATTAAATTCTTAACTCTTTTTACTTTTTCAACTGAAAACTGGAGTCGTCCAGAAGACGAAGTGGGTGTTTTAATGCGTTTACTCTTGAGTTCATTAAAAAAAGAGTTTAATCGATTGATCAAAAACAATATTAAACTAAAATCCATAGGAGATCTTGATCGACTTCCTTCTGCTGTGAGAGAAGAATTAAATTATGTGGTTGACAAAACAAAAAACAATACTGGGTTAACACTCACTTTGGCCCTGAACTATGGGGCTAAGGAAGAGCTCACTCAAGCAATGAAGACTATAGCTAATAAAGTTAAAAATAGTATAATTTCTATTGAAAAAGTTGACCAGTCCACGATTAATGAGCATCTTTACTCCCATTATTTACCCCCTGTAGATTTGTTAATTCGTACAAGTGGAGAGGAAAGAATAAGTAATTTTTTATTATGGCATATAGCCTACGCTGAATTATACTTTACAAAAATATTATGGCCAGATTTTTCGAAAGAAGATCTAAATGAAGCATTAACAAACTACGGTAAAAGAGAACGACGATTTGGAAAAACGAGCGAACAACTCACAACATAAAATGAGATACAAGTTTTTATTAGTAGGGTTATTTCTCATCATAGGAGGATATACACAAGCACAAACCGAAAACTTTAAAAAGGGAAGGACTTATGTTCTAGACTCTATCATCGTTTCTGGCCTCAAAACATATAACTCACAAACTGTAATCTCTTACAGTGGTTTACGAAAAGGACAAAAAATTGCCTTACCTGGAGAGGAAATAAGTGGTGTTATCAACAAATTATGGGGATTAGAATTATTTAGTGATATCAACTTTTATGTTACAAATTTAGCTGGAAAAAAGATCACGGTAGAAATTGAGATTGAAGAACTCCCTACACTTTCAGATGTTAAAATTAAAGGAATCAAAAAGGGACGTACAGAAAGTATAATTTCTGATACTGAACTGACTGTAGGTAAAAAACTTTCTGAAAGCTTTTTAACAAACACTCAAAATTATATTGAAAATAAATACAAAAAAGAAGGTTTTCTAAACACTAAAGTTGTTCTCAATACAATAAAAGACACCCTTGAGGGAAATGCTTTCAAAATGGTTGTAAACATTGATAAAGGGCCAAGAGTAAAAATACAGAACATTAATTTTGATGGGAATGAAGTTTTTAAAGGTAAAAAATTACGTTCAAAATTTAAAAACACTAAACATAAAAAATCCATCCGCTTTTGGAAAAAATCAAAGTACATCGAAAAAGACTTTAAAGATGATTTAACCAAACTAATTGATTTTTACAAAGAAGAAGGATATCGAGATGCTCGAATACTAACCGATACATTAATCCAAAATGAAGACAACTCCAATACAGTTGATCTAAACCTGGCCATAGAGGAAGGGAATAAATATTATTTTGGTGATATCAAGTTTATAGGGAATACAACATACTCCAATGCTGTGCTTCAGCAAATTCTGGGACTTAAAAAGGGAGATGTTTACAATGGTGTTTTACTCAAAAAACGAATTGCCGACAATTCCAAACCCGATGGAAATGACATCACCAATCTTTATCAAAACAGTGGATATTTATTCTCAAACATAAACGCAGTAGAAGTAAGTGCTATCAATGATACCATCAATTTTGAAATCAGAATTACAGAAGGTAAATTGGCTAATTTCAATAAAATTGTAGTCAATGGAAATACTAAAACAAATGATCATGTAATCTATCGTGAGATGAGAGCTAAGCCAGGGGATCTGTATAGTAAAGACAAACTGGTTCGTACAGTAAGAGAATTAGGACAGCTTGGCTTTTTTGATGCGGAACAGATCAATCCTCAAATGGAAAATGTAGATCCAAATTCTGGAACTATAGATGTTCGTTTTGATTTGGTTGAATCAGGTGCAAGTCAAATTGAACTTCAAGGAGGTTATGGACAAGGAGGTTTTATTGGAACTCTTGGACTCTCATTCAATAACTTCTCGATGCGTAATATTTTTGACAAAAAAGCATACAAACCCTTACCCATGGGTGATGGTCAAAATCTAGCCTTGCGTCTTCAAGCAAGTCAATTTTACAGCACCTATAGTTTTAGCTTTGCAGAACCTTGGCTTGGAGGACAACAACCAGTTCAGTTTTCAACTTCACTTCAACATACCATTCAATATCGCTTTGATTATTTTACTGGTTTAGCAGATAAAAGTCAATCCTTCCAAATAAGTGGGATTACACTTGGACTTGCAAAACGCCTTCGTGTTCCAGATGACTTTTTCCAATTATCTCAATCAATATCATTTCAATATTATAACCTTAACAATTATTTTACTGGACTTTTTACTTTTGGAGATGGAGAGGCAAACAATCTTGCATACACCGTAAGTCTTTCTAGAGACAATACACGAATCAATCCTATTTTTCCTACAGGAGGATCCTCATTTAATATAACTGCTAAATTCACCCCGCCCTACTCTCTTTTTAATGGGAAAGACTACAGCAATCTAGGGGACCTACCTGAATTTCAAGATGAAAATGGAAATCCTTTAATCTCAGTAATTGATCAAGAGAAATTTAAATGGTTAGAGTTTTATAAAGTTAAATTTAACGGAACTTGGTATACTCCTATTTATGAAAAACTCACCTTAAAAACTCAAGCAGATTTCGGTTTCATTGGTGCCTATAACATTAGCAGAGGAAACATCCCGTTCGAACGATTTTTCTTGGGTGGAGACGGAATGATAAGTTATGCTCTGGATGGAAGAGAAACTATTGCATTGAGGGGGTATCCAAATCAATCACTTTCTGGAAATGATGGCTCTGTGATTTATAACAAATTTTCTATAGAACTCCGTTATCCCATTACATTAAAACCCAGCGCATCCATATATGCCTTAAGTTTTTTAGAAGCAGGTAATGGTTATGATAGCTTTAGAAATTTTGATCCTTTTAACTCAAAACGTTCTGCTGGAGCTGGGGTTAGAATCTTTATGCCAGCATTTGGACTTCTTGGAATTGACTTTGGATACGGCTTTGACAATCCAAATCCAAACTCTACAACAGCTAATGGGTGGGAGACTCACTTTATAATTGGTCAGCGTTTTTAACAAATTATAAAGATCGATATTTTAGAGAACTCAAAATAAGTTAGATAACTTTACGTTATAATAACTATGAAAATTAACCTGCAAATAAAACGCTGTTTTATACTCATTCTGCTAATGAGCATTCAACTCAATGCCCAAAGAGGAACTCGAGTGGGATACATTGACATGAATGTCATATTAGAAAACATTGACGAATATCAAGAAGCTAGTCAACTTTTAGATAAAAACATCGCTAAATGGAAAAAGGAAATTGAACTTAAAAAAATCCAATTAAAACAATATCAAGATCAACTAAATACAGAGCGTATTCTCTTGACGCCAGAATTAATCAACGACAGAGAAGTTGAAATTCAAGATTTTGCTTCTGACATTGTGAACCTTCAAGAAAAACGTTTTGGACCCAGAGGAGATATGATTATTCAACGATCTAAATTAATACAACCTGTTCAAGATCAAGTAATGAGTGTTGTTAAACTAATCGCAGAAGAAAAAAAATATGACTTTATTTTTGATCGATCTTCTAATGTTACTATGTTATATTCCGCAAAAAATTACGATATTAGCGACCTGGTAATTAAAAGAATAAATAGACAACAAAGAATTCAAAATAAAAAGAATCAACTCGAGGCTTTGAAATCCAAAACAACAACATCAAAAAATTAATTTTTACATACCTCTTATATGAAACATTTATCTACCCTTATTGTTAGCTTGTTATTATTAGTTGCTCCATTAAATGTAATGGCTCAATCTAAAGTAGCTCACATTAATACTCAAGAATTAATCAGTGAGATGCCTGAAGTAATTGCAGCTCAAAGTGAACTTAAAAAACTTGAAGATCAATACGCAAGCGAAATGGAAACTTCTGTAAAAGAATTCCAAACTAAAGCACAATCTTACCAAGGTGATGCACAGAATCAAACTGAATTAATCAATCAACAACGTCAAATTGAATTACAAGAGATGCAACAACGTATTCAAGAGTTTAGAGAAACTGCTTCTCAAGAGCTTCAAAAACGTTCCGCTGAAATGATGCGCCCTCTTTACGAAAAAGCGCGTGTTGCTATTGAAAAAGTAGCCGGAGTTCAAGGATTTGACTATGTATTAGACTCAAGCCCAGGAGGAAGTGTAATCACTGCTTCAGGAAAGAATTTAATGGCTGATGTGAAAACAGAATTAGGTTTTTAATATCACCGTTATCCACAATAAAAAAGGCTGCCAGTAGGCAGCCTTTTTTATTTAAACCAAGAAGCATACTTTAAATAATTTTGAGCAATACGCTCAATTTCATTTTGTTGAAGATGAGGATCTATACTCTTAATTTTCTTTGCAGGAACTCCTGCATAAATTGAACCTGGTGGAATAATTGTATTCTGAGTTACAACTGCACCAGCAGCTATAATACTGTTACTTCCCACCACACAGTGATCCATTACTATACTCCCCATACCTATCAAAACATTATCTTCTATAGTACATCCATGAACAATCGCATTGTGACCAATGGAAACTTTATTTCCTATTGTCGTTGCTGCAGTTTCATAGGTTGCATGAATAACAGCACCATCTTGAATATTTACTTGATTTCCGATTCGAATGGCATTTACATCTCCTCTGACTACCGCTTGATACCAAACCGAGCAATCATTACCCATGATGAGATCCCCAATTAAAGTTGCGTTTTCAGCAATAAAACATCTTTCACCCAATGAGGGAGTATACCCCCTAACCGTCTTAATCAACATAAAATTTGTTTTTACCAAAATACAAAAGATTGGGCATAAATATGTCTTTGGTTTCAAGCTATAATTCATTATGCTTTCATTATTTTTGAAAAAAAAAGATGAAGATATTTCGACTAACTGCAAATTGCAAAAAAGGAGATCGTTGGGCTAACTTTGAAGTAGATCAAGAAATAGGTCCAAAAGAGACTGCTCACTATAAAAATATTGACGAAGCTAAGGGAGCCCCCTTGATTCAGCAATTATTTTACTTACCCTTTGTAAAATCAGTTCGTCTTTCTGAAACTACAATTGAGGTTGAACGATTTGATATTCTTGAGTGGGAAGAGGTACTAGAAGAGGTTGAAGAACAGTTACAAACCTATCTCAATGACGGAGGTGTTGTTCTTGAAGCGCAACGCAACGAGAAGATCCCCGTAAGTGTATATGCTGAAAGCACACCCAATCCCTCGGTGATGAAATTTGTTGCCAACAAACCCCTTGTGCCTCAAAGTGTTGAGTTTAAGAATATTGATGAAGCAAAAAATGCTCCATTAGCCCAAAAATTATTTCACCTTCCTTATGTTAAAGAAGTATTTTTAGATGCTAATTATGTTTCTATTACTAAGTTTGAAATTACCGAATGGGAGGAAGTGGTTATGGAAGTTCGTGAATTTATTCGCGCTTTTATAGAAGAAGGAAATGTTATTTTAACAGAAGCTCCTGTTGCTTTGGACGTTAATAAAAATGATCAACCTGAGCTTAATCTAAATGCCACAGAGCAACAAATTGTCTCAATTTTAGATGAGTATATCAAGCCAGCCGTTGCTTCTGATGGAGGTAATATTGTATTTGACTCCTATGATGCACAAGAGAAAGAGGTTCATGTGATTTTACAAGGCGCCTGCAGCGGTTGTCCTTCTTCAACTTTTACTCTTAAAAACGGAATCGAAACCATGCTGAAGGAAATGATGCCTGGAAAGGTTGCTAATGTAGTTGCAGTAAACGGTTAAGCTTATTTTTTTAGAGGAGTTATTTGAAAGTCTTTCAAATAGAACGGCTCAAAATAAGCCAAAGATTCAAAAGCTCCTTTTTCAAAACGTTCTAGAGCTAATACAAACATCTCTTTTGCAGAGGGATAATGAACTTGCTCGGTAAAGTTTGCCTTTATTTTCGGATTAAGGTTTCTAAATTTAGCTGCACCGTCTCCAACAACTAAGCAGGATTGATCACCAACTATATCGAGGAAAGACGCTTCTGTTAATACCATTGCGTTTGTTTCCTCCACCCAATTTTTGTTGGAATCAAATACAGCAGTATAAACTTCCATTCGCCTAGCATCCAACATAGGAATTAAAAAAGTCCCCGGAGCTACTGTATGGGGTTGCACCATAAGCTCTAAAGTATTGACTGCTATCAATGGAATATCAAGGGCGAAACAAAGTCCTTTGGCCGCAGCAACTCCAATGCGAAGACCTGTATAAGATCCAGGCCCTTTACTAATAGCGATGGCTTGAAGTTGATCTGAATCTATTCCAGCCTCAAGCAATACATCTTGTATAAAAACATGTAGTTTTTCACTATGACTAAAGTGCTCCGATAAAAGTTGTTTTTGAGCACATAGACTCCCCTTGAAAGCCAGTGCAACCGAACAATTTTTTGTTGTAGTATCTAAATGTAAAATATATGCCATAAAAAATACGGGCTATAAAACCCCGCCTGAACTTCCGCCGTCTACTTTAAAAACACTGCCATTTGTAGCACTAGATAGGGAACTGCAAATATAAATAATTGCACTTGAAACCTCATCAACTGTGGCAAAACGTTCTAATAAAGATTGTGTGCGTTCTTCTTTAAAAAAAGAAGCTTCAACAGCCATTGGAGTTGTCCCATTGAGTTTAGCTTTATTTGATAAAAAATCTTTTGCACCTTCACTTAAGGTAGATCCTGGAACTATTGTATTGACAGTTACATCAGAGCCTTTAGTTAGTTGTGCTAAACCTCTTGATAAGGCATGCATAGCCGCTTTGGTGGTGCTATATGATATCATATCTGTTGGAACTAAATAGGCACATTCACTGGAAATAAAAATTATCCTTCCCCAATTTTTTTGAAGCATTTTAGGGAGATAGTATTGTGACAAATGAACGCCACTCATAAAATTCACTTGATATTGATCCTTCCAGTCTTGATCTGGGGTTTCAAAAAAAGACTGAGAATTATAAATACCAACATTATTGATCAAAATATCTACCTTAGAAAGTTGAGTGAAAAGAGCTTCAACTTCTTGAGGGTTATTAAAATCGGCAACCAAACCAAATACTTTTGCCCCATCCACTTGCGTTTTTAAATCATTAACTGCTTTGATAACGGTTTCAGATGACCTTCCATTTATGTACACCTCTACTCCTTCTGTCAACAACATTTTTGCTGTGGCAAAACCTATCCCAGATGTTGATCCAGAAATAAAGGCGCGTTTCCCTCTTAAATTTAAATCCATAATGGTGAAGTAGAAATTACCATTTTTTTAAACCTAATAACTTCTCACCCAACGGATTCAAAACGGCTTGCTTATATTTTGTTTGCTCCCAATTTCTTGGATCACCAGGAAACGCATATCCTTCTGGAGCAATGCGGTTTTTCCATGAATTAACCCGCCAGGTCTTCAATGCATCATTATCTTCTTCTGCGGGCATCATAGAAATGTATTGGGCAATTCGCACTTTGTCTCTTGATAAATTTGGACGAATTCCATGGGCAAGTAAACTATTAAAAATGAGTAAATCTCCTGCTTCAAGGGCCACTTTTTCTATTTTATCCTCTAAACCTTTTATGTCCGGCTGAAAACGATTACGATCCTCAGGTTGTGTTTTTTTCCAAGTGTCATAATTTTGATAAAGCCAGGGTACACATTGAAATCCTCCTGTATTTGGATCTGTTTGATCAGACAGTGCAATCACTCCTTGAACGTTTTGAGGCTTGGTCTCTGGATCGTAATCCCAATGAATAAACCCTTTGTATTCAAATCCTTTTTTTATTGGAAAGTTTAGATTGGCCCGATCTATTGTTACCCAAAGTTTTTCTGTTCCCCAAACATCTACAAAAGCATCATACACTTTTTGTTGCTGTCTGTTTGACCAAAGAAATTGATTATTATAAACCTCAACCATTCCTGTTCCAGCAAGTTCTTTCATTTTCATTTCAGCTCTCGCAGCGCTATACCAAGTCTCAGGATTGTTTGGATCTTTTTCTTCAAATTCCCATAAAAAAAATGCGGTATCAAGTGTATCTTGTCTTGAAATTGCTTGTTTAATAACAACATAGCCTTTTTCAATCCAAAAATCCCACTCTTTTTCTGTCAATACTCTTAAAGGTTCATTATTGGGACGTGTATTCAAGTGCAGGGTGCTTGATTTTGCAGTTGAAGGATTTCCAGGAATTTCTTTGTGATCGTTTTCGTAGGCTCCTTTTTGAGTTACATTCATCATCTACATTTTTAAGAATTAATTCTTGTAATGAAGATAAGAAAAAACTAAGAAAGCTAAGAATATAAACTTATTTGCGTGATGTAACGTTTTACAGCTTTAAACCAAAGTAGAATTCAAGTACTTTCAATTTAAAAATATAATCAAACTTTGCACGAACAATGTCAGATGCAGAAATTTGATATCGCTGTTTAGCTTGAATAAAATCAAAAGAATTCATTACTCCAGCTTCAAATCTATTTTGCGCTATTTGAAAGGCCTCTTGTCTTGCTTTAAGTGTCTTCTCCGCAGCTTCAAAGAACTTGACAGCTCCTTGTGTATTAAGATAGGCTTGATTTACTGTATTTTCTAAATCCAATTTAGTTTGCTCGAATTGATACTCGATTCGCTTCAAATTCAACTTTCTTCTTTTGATATTGTTTCTTACGGAAGAGCCGTTGAATATTGGAATATTTAGAGAAACACCATAACTTTGTCCATCATTTTGACCAAATTGAGTCCCAAAGGAAAGAGGCTCTGCAATGGCACGTTCAGAAAATTGAGTTACCACAGATTCTCCTGTTCCCTTTACAAATCCAATAGGAGTTTCAATTAAATTTCCTGTTTCTACGAAACGATCTGAATAAGAGATTCGGGTATTGTAATTGTAAAAAGCAGTAAGAGATGGCATTAATGCTCCTTTAGCGATTTCAATATCCTTTTTGGCCACTTCTATGTTTGCGACACCTAGTTTTATATCATTTCTTATCGTAAGGGACTTCTCATAGATCTCTTTAGGCTTTTGTGACAATATATCTGAAAATGGAATTTCAAAATCTTCATCTGCAATTTGAAAATTCTCATAATCTGTAATCAATAATAGTTGTGCTAAACTAATAAGCGATAAACGATAATTATTTTCTGCTTGAACTAAAGCTTGTTCTTGTGAAGCAAGATTAGCTTCAATATCGAAAATATCTGCTTGAGTTAAAACTCCAGCTTGAATCCGCAATTTAGTTCGTTCAAGATCTTCTTTTGTGATTTCTAATTGAAAGCGTTGTACTTGGGCTAACTCTCTGTTAAACATTACCTGCAAATAAGCATTTGCTACAAAAAGACTTATGTCATCTTTCATATCATCGAGTTGGTATTGACGAGCAATCAAATTTAAATTTGCTCTTGACAACTGGTTGATATTTTGCTTTCCGTTAAAAAGCGTGACACCAATATTTCCTCCAAAGGAAGAAAACTGAGTGGTTAAATTTTCAATTAAACCATTAGTTATGTTTTGACTCAAACCATTGTTCCAAATATGCTGAGATTGAGCATTTACTCTCGGTAAAAAACTTCCAATAGCATCTTCTTTATCAATTTCAGCATTTTCAATGTCCAATTCAGACTGCTTAATACTGATGTTTTTATCCAAAGCCATCAGTACACATTCTTCAAGTGTATATGCCTTAGTTTGAGCTGTGAGCACTAATGTCGTTAAAGAAAGTAATAAGCTTGCAACTGTTTTCATCGCGTTATTTTTTTATTTTTTACAGACTGTTTTTTTATAATCTATTTATTAGACTAACTATTTTGTGACACTTCTGTTAGTATGCCTTTTTTAGTTCTCCTCTTTTTTCTCCTCATCTCCCTTTTTGACAGGTTCTGTTTTATTCCAAACTTTGATTAAATCTTCCTTAGTAAGACCAGAAATGATTTCAACATTCACTCCATCAGAAATTCCTATTTCAATATCACGTTTCTCAAATGTTTGTTCTCCAAGAGAAATTTCAACATAAGGTTTCTCTGTTTCTCTATCAAACTGCAATAAAGATTCTGGGATGGCCATAATACTATCTTTTCGTTCCAAAACAAGTGAGGCATTAGCGCTGTATCCAGCACGAATAAAAATGGAATCATTTAAAAATAAGTCAGCCTCAATTATAAATTGTACAGCCCCTTGTTCTTCATTTCCTTTAGGAGCAATAAACTTTAATTTTGCTTCTAAGGATTGGTCTTCAATAGCCCCAAGATTTACTTCTAATGGCATTCCTACTTTTAGTTTTCCTACTTCAGCTTCGTCAACCTTTCCTTCAAATATCATTTTATTTAAATCCGCAATGGTCGCAATGGTTGTACCGGCATTAAAACTATTACTCGCAATAACTTGAAATCCTTCTTCAACAGGAATCTCCAGAATTGTTCCAGGAACAGTGGCACGAATATTAGTGTTAGCAGATGCAGCACCTCCTGCAGAACCCGAGCGTATGATTTGTAAGTCAGATGTTGCATTAGCAATATCTTGTTTTGATTGGCTGTAACGCAATTCAGAGTTTTCAAACTCTTGTTTTGAAATAATCCCTTTTGAAAACAAATCTTTACTTCGATCGTAGTCAATCTTTGCGTTTTTCAAGACTATTTTTGAATTAGCCAAACGTCCTTGTGCGGTGTTTAAATTTTGTTCATTAGGAACTACTTTTATTCTGGCTAATAAGTCTCCAGTATTTACTAAATCACCCTCTTCAACGAAAAGAGTTTCAATAATACCTTGAATCTGTGGTTTAATCTCAACTTCATCTTCTGGAATAACTTTACCCGTAACAACTGTCTTCCTCTCAATAGAGGTTATGATAGCTGTTTCCGTTTCATATTCAATAGCAGACTTGTTATTTGTTTTAATAAAATAAGCAGCAGCGAATAAAACGCCACAAATTAGAAGTGCAATTCCAATATATTTTAAAATTTTCATGATATTAGTTATTAATTTATTTTATTCTTCTCTTAATGCGTCAATTGGTTTAATACTCACAGCACGCTGGGCTGGGATAAGTCCGATCAGTGTTCCTAAAAATACCATTATAAACAAAGCCCCTAATACAAACGGGATAGGAACTGTTGGATTGGTGTATGGAAAATCGGTCATATTTTGTGTTGCGGAATTAATTCCTGCCAGCACTATTGCTCCCAGTATAATTCCTAAAATTCCTGCAATTACTGTTAGAAATACAGACTCTAAAATAATTTGATTCCGAACTTCTGCTGGGGTTGCCCCAAGCGCTCTTCGGACTCCTAATTCCTTTGTTCGTTCTTTTACAGAAATCAAAAGGATATTTCCAATCCCAATTACACCAGCTATAATGGTTGCTATTCCTACAATTAGGGATAGTAATGTCATCCCCTTTGAGAATCCAACTATTTTATTAAAAATCTCTCCTAAATTAAAGCCTCCAAAGGCACGTTCGTCTTCTGGGGAAACACGGTGAATTCTCTTTAGCGCATTCTTCACGTCCTTTTCCACAGCAACTACATCTGCATCGTCATAGGCTGCAATGGTAAACCATTGAACAGTTTCTCCTGTGTTGTATATCTGTCTAAAGGTTTCAAAAGGAATGAAAATATCCCCATCACTTTCAAAGCCACCTCCAGGTACAAACTTATGCACCCCAATGACCTGAAAATAAATATTATCGATTTTAATATACTGTCCTATTGGATCTTCGTCTTTTTCAAAAAGTTCAGTTTGAGTTCGTTCTCCAATTACACATACTTTACGTCGGTATTTAATGTCTTCTTCATTAACAAATCGCCCTCCGTAGTATATTTTTTTAGTCGCAATTTTAGTGTACTCTGGGAAATCTCCATACACATTATAGTTACTAGATTTATTTTTTCTGACTACAAGCGGACTTACGCCTCCAAAAACACCTCGAGCATTTCTGGGTGCAACAAACTCTACATCTGGAATACGTTGTTTGATATAATCGATATCGGATAATTTCAATTCAATTCTTCTTCCAATTTTGAAACCATCGTAAGGTATACTCGTCTGCTGAGCCCATATAAACATTGAATTCATGGCAATATTCTCAAACTGACGCTCAAACCCATTGTCTAATCCTTTGGCAGCACCAGAAAGTGCGATATATATAAAAATACCCCAAAGGACACCTATTACAGTAATAATGGTTCGCGTCTTGTTTTTGGAAATTGATCCAAAAATTTCTTGCCAAGTATCACGATCAAATATGACTTTTAAACTATTCATCTCTTAAAGCAACTATAGGTTTGATTCGAGCAGCTCTTTTGGCAGGTATATACCCTGCAACAGCTCCAAAAATGATTAATACAATGGTAGCTGCAAAAGCAGTACCAAGATCAATAAAAGGATTTTTAATAAAGTATTCTTCTAATTTTAATCCAATACTTTCAAGAACAAAAACCCCTAATAAAAGTCCAAAATATCCAGAAATAGTGGTAATAAATACCGATTCTTGGAGAATCATTTGTATGACAGAACGTGGTGTTGCACCTAAGGCTTTACGGATTCCTAATTCTTTGGTTCGTTCCTTGACAACAAAAACCATAATATTTGATATCCCAATTATACCCGCTATTAATGTTCCTAGACCTACAAAGCTTACAATTAATTGAAGTACAACTGCAAATTGTTGGCTTTGTTTCAAGTCATCGGTCAAGTTTTGAAAATAGATTCCATTTTGATCTTGAGGATCAATAGATTTTTTATCCTTAAAATATTTTTTTAATGAGCTCTCTAAAGCTAAAGCTCCTGCATATCCAAACTCCTTCGGAAAGGTGACAATAATTTGATCTACTTTATCGTTTCCTTTTTCCAATAATTGTCTTGTTGTGTAAGGGGTATAAATGTAGCGTTCTTCTCGATCTCCTCCATCGTCTTGAAAAACCCCTACGACCTTGTAAGCACTAGATCCTAATTCAATATATTCCCCAATTGGATCAGCCGTTTTAAATAGATCTTCTGCAACTAATCTTCCGATTACAGCATTTTTAGCGTTCTTATTTAAATCAGATTGATTAATATAACGCCCTTTCATGATGATAGTCTTCTCAACAAATTGGTGCCCTGGTGCAATGGCACGGGTTGCATATGTATTGTTTTCTCCTTTATATCGTGTTAATACACTTCTAGTGATTCTTGGAGTAACATATTCAATTAATAAAGGGAAATTAACTTTTATATCTTCTACGTCTTCATTATCAAATTCAATTCTTCTATTGGCTTTGAATCCTTTGTAGGGCATTGAAGTTTTACCTGGATAAAGAAAAATTGCATTGCTTGCATCATCGAGGAAAAACTCTTGAAATGTATTCTTTAGTCCATTGCCTAGTCCAAATAAAATAATAAAGATAAAGATCCCAAGGGCTACAGTAAATCCAGACAAAAACGTTCTAAGTTTGTTTTTGCTAATCGTTTCAAAAATTTCTCTCCACCGATCTATATTAAACATATGAAGATGCTAGAACTTGTTTTACTTTTTTATCTTCAATGATCACACCATCTTTCAACATCACAATACGTTTACACATTTGAGCGATATCGGGTTCGTGAGTGACCACAAGAATTGTTTTTCCTTCTTGGTTAATTTTCTGAATCAAATCCATAACCTCATAAGAAGTTTTGGTGTCCAATGCTCCCGTAGGTTCGTCTGCTAAAAGCACTTTGGGCTTTGAAGCCAAAGCTCTCGCAATTGCTACACGTTGTTTTTGACCTCCAGAAAGCTCACTAGGCAAATGGGTTGCCCAATCTTTTAATCCTACTTTTTCAAGATAATCTAATGCTTCTTGCTGGCGTTCTTTTCTTGGAACTCCCTGATAATATAAAGGAAGTGAGACATTCTCTAAGGCAGACTTATAATTGATTAAGTTGAAGGATTGAAAAACAAACCCTAAAAACTTGTTGCGGTATTTAGCCGCTTTGGTCTCATTTAAATTTTTTATTGGAACATTATCCAAAATATAATCCCCTTCTTCAGCAGAGTCTAACATCCCAAGAATATTGAGTAAAGTAGATTTTCCAGAGCCTGATGAGCCCATTATAGCTACTAATTCACCTTCCTCTACGTCAAAATTGATCCCTTTAAGTACATGAAGGGAAGAGTTTCCCATTTTATAAGATTTGTGAAGGTTTTTTATTTGAATCATTCAATATCTTGATTAAAATTTTGGCAAAAATACAAACAATTTTGTCACCGCTATTTATTAAGACTATTATTATTGAATATTGTTACAGTTAGGGCTATTTATTTTTTAAAATCTGTATCACCTTCCAACCCACAACCGCTACAAGTAAATAGGGTATAGCCATAAGATATAATATCCCATTATTAATTCCTTTTGCAGTGGCTTGACCTTCTTCAGACTGAAGTACAGCCCTACACATAGAACATTGCCCATAGACTAAATCTGAGCTAATAAAAAGAATTAAAATTACCCAAAGTAAAACTTTTGATTTCATATTAAACATAATAATAGGGTGAAATCATAAGATATATTATCACACCAGTAACTGCGATATAAAGCCAAATTGGAAAGGTATAACGTGCTATTTTTTTGTGATCTACAATATCATTTAAAACAGCCCTTACGTAAGTTATCAGTACCATTGGAATTATTCCAATAGACAAGAAAATATGGCTAATTAAAATGAAAAAATAAATATACCGTATAGTACCTTCTCCACCATAGGATGTGGAATCTGATGTCATATGATATGCAACATACATAAGCAAGAAGACTAGAGACAAGCCAATAGCTACCTTCATTAAACCTTCATGTAACTTTCTTTTTTTAATTTTAATTGCAACTAAGGCAGTAATCAAAATGATGGCTGTGATTCCATTTATAGTGGCATAAATTGGGGGTAAAAAACTTAGGGGTTCCACATTGGGAATTCGAACGGTAAAAAGAAAGGCCACAACTACTGGAATCACAATTGATACGATCCAAATTAAACCATTATACTTACTGCTTTTAACCATTTTTATTCGTTTAATAGTTTTTTAATGTCTTCTATTAATAAATCAACATCCTGAACATCAACTCCTTCTTGATCCAAACCCATATAGTAAACTATAGGATTTCCGAATTCATCAGTTCGGGAACGTATAAATCCTTGTTTATCTATCAAAGCAAAATAACCTTGATGTTCAAAACCACCTTCAACTTTTGAATTTATGGAAGCAAATATATTAAAACCTGTATTTGCTAGGGCATAGATTTCTTTTTTTTGACCCGTTAAGAAATGCCAGTTTTGTGAAAACACCTCGTAACCTTCTGCATATTCCTTCAATACCTCAGGGGTATCGTGTTCAGGATCGATGGTAAAAGAAGCAATTCCAAAATCAGTTCTAGCACCATAAACATCTTCGATTCGCTTCATGTTTTTATTCATGATGGGACAAATACTAGGACAAGAAGTGAAAAAAAACTCAGCTACATAGACCTTTCCTAAAAAATCTTCATTAGAAATCAACAGACGGTCTTGGTTTTCAAATACAAAAGAAGGAACTTTTTTTGCTTTATCGATTAAGACAATATAATTTAAGGGTTCAGCTGATTGAGATCGACTAGTATCTACTACTGAATTAGAATTTATACGATCGATGATTTTAGGAACGAATAGAATTCCAAAAATTATGATTATCAAAAAAAGACCAATATATTTGAGGCTGGGCATATGAATTACTTTTTACGATTAGTATTGTAAATTTTTAGTGCTAAACGATATTCTGCTAGGATCACTTTTACGTCATCAATCATTTTCTTGTTGATTTGAGCAACCGAACGACCATCAAAACCGTAGAGCATTCCTTCATCTTCATCATCGTTTCTACCTCTTAGATTCAGGTCTTTATCGACAATAAAAACATAAGGGGTGCTTCCTTCATCATTTAGCTTAATGGGGGTCTTAAGAGAATTGAAATGTGTTTGAATTTCTGTTGTAGTAGCCGGGATAAAATTCCATTTGGAAAGATCTGTTCCTACTCCTTCTCTTAATGCTCTCTTTAGACTATCAACCTGAGCTATACGATCTTGATTAACAAAGAATACAAATTGGAAATCAGCAAATTCATAAAAGCGCTTGTATATTTTTTCATTCAAGTTAAGTGCCTCTGCTTGCTTGTTTTTTAAACTACCTCCCCAATATCCCATGATAGTGATATGGTCTTTTAGGCTAACATTAGTATCGCTGAGATACTCAAAATCTTGAATTTCATTAACTCCCTCTGATAAAACAGGTAATTTGGCGAAATTATTTTTACCTGATGCAAAGAAAAGATAGACCACAAGAGGGAACACGAATAATAATCCCAAAACTAACTTCTTATAGAAATCTTCCTTTTTCATAGTGCAAAAAAAAGCGGTTGTAAAACCGCTTTGTTATTTGTTTTTATTTAAAAATTCCAAGAAACAAACCCGTCCTTCATTACCTCAAAGATATAATCGGCTTCAATCAAAAGAATAAAAGCTAAATAAGGGATTAGGATGACCAACGGGAGAACAATCGCATTTTTAAATCCACTTTTTTCATCTCGGATGTGCATAAAATCCCAAGCTATATAATAGGCTTTCACTAGGGTAAGGATAATGAAAATCCAATTTAAAATTTTCATTCTTAAAAAACTTCCCATTAAAATTTCAGGTTTAATGATTCCTAGAGCAACCTCAACAGTGGTTACTATAGAAAGGAAAATTAATACCCCCCAAATTTTTTGCTGATTGGATTTAAACTTTAATAATCCTCTGAAGATGGCTAATTTGTGACCTTCTGCTGCCATTTATTTGATTTTTAATTTGTTAAACTAGATAGAAAAATGTGAATACAAACACCCAGACTAAATCTACAAAGTGCCAATAAAGCCCTACTTTTTCTACCATTTCATAATGACCTCTACGCTTGTAGGTACCTATAATTACATTAAAAAAGATAATGATATTAATCACAACTCCTGAAAGAACGTGGAATCCGTGAAAGCCGGTAATAAAAAAGAAAAAATCTGCAAAGAGTCTATTTCCATATTCGTTACGAATAAGATTTGCTCCCTCAACAACAATCAGAGCTTCTTCAATTTTAAGTAAAGATTCTTCTCTTGAAAGTACTGTTTTTTGTCCTTTATCGTCAAGTTGTTGGGTTCGGATAACAAGGTCAGGGTTCGAAACAAAACCTTCTTTCACTTCTGCAAGAGAGACCGTTGGTAATACAGTTTCATTCTGATACCAAATCCCGTTGCTAGATTCATGAGTAGTTCTATCTGATTCTATACCTACAGCAAATTCCTGGATAGCAGCACGTTTTCCTGTATCTGCATCTACAAATTGTAAGATTTGACCTCCTTTAGTTTCTAGAGCACCGTATTCCCCTTTGATAAAATTTTTCCATTCCCATGCTTGTGAACCAACAAAAATTGCTCCTCCAATAATGGTTAAAAGCATATAAAAGGTCACTTTGGATTTTTGATTGTGGTGACCCGCATCCACTGCTAACACCATGGTTACAGAAGAGAAAATCAAAACAAAAGTCATCAAAGCTACATAATACATTGGAGCATCTATACCGTGTAAAAAAGGAAAGTGGGTAAATACTTCATCAGCAATTGGCCATGAATTAATGTTTTTGAATCTAGAAAAACCATAAGCAACAAGGAATCCTGTAAATGTCAAGGCATCAGAAACAATAAAAAACCACATCATCATTTTTCCATAGCTTGCGTTAAGAGGTTTATTTCCTCCTCCCCAAACTTGGCTTTCGTCAACAGATGCTTTTGCAGTTACTTCCATAATATCGTATTAAATTCTTTGCAAATTTATTAATTTTTAACCGTAGAATGAAACGAATAAAAATAAATATACCCAAAGTAAATCAAGAAAATGCCAAAAGGTCAATGCAAGCTCAAACCCTATCGTATTTCCATTGAGATACTTCCCTCTAAAAGTCTTAAATAAAATATTCGAAACAATTATTATTCCTGCGGTTAAATGCAGTAAGTGCAACAAAACCAAAACATATAAATAAGATGTTGTAATGGAACTCTCAGGTCCAGTAAAATAATATCCTAGTTCAATGATTGCGCTAAAACCTTGAAGCTGAAAATAAATAAATCCGATTGCCAGTCCTAAAGTTAAAATTAAGAGCCCTTGGGCTGCTTTAATTTTTTCTGATTGAATCATTTTTAAACCACCATAAAAACTACCACTACTTATAATAATAAGGAGCGTACTCAAAGTAAAAGCAAATGGCAACTCAATTTGTTGAATCCAATCAGATCTTGAACTACTCACCACATATGCACTTGTCAGTCCAGCGAATGTCATACTCATACTGATCATACCAAACCAAAGCATCATTTTTTTTGCTCGGTTATTTTTCACCGTTAAAGAATCGTTTGTATTCATTTTATCTATTATTTATCCTATCAAAAATTTATCCATCACATAGACTAGCTGTATTCCTGTGATATATATAATACTTGCTCTTATTAAAAATCGTGCAGCTTCATCCGTTTTTAAAAACATTAACCGAATGGAATAAAACAAAAAAAACATTCCTAACAAACCAACCATGAGAGCTGCAGGAATTGACAATACTAGCGCTCCTGTATTTTGAAATGCAGGAATTAATGAAATTACTACGGTCCAGAAAGTATAAAATACCGTTTGAAAAGCTGTAGATTGATCCCTTGCTCCAGAAGGCAGCATTTTAAAGCCAGCTGACTGGTACTGATCATGCATTAACCACCCAATGGCCCAAAAATGTGGAAATTGCCAAAAAAACTGAATCATAAATAATATTCCTGGTTCAATTCCAAACTCATTGGTTGCAGCAACCCAACCCAACATAAAAGGGATGGCTCCTGGGAAAGCACCTACAAAAACAGACAAGGGTGTTTTCTGTTTTAATGGCGTATATACACAGGCGTATAAAAAGATGGATAAACTTGCAAAAAAAGCTGTTTTTGCATTAATCATATAAAGCGAACTGATTCCAATAAGCGTAAGTACAATGCCTATTAAAATAGCGTTGTTGGGCTGCATACGTTCCGAAGGAAGCGGACGGTTTTGCGTTCGCAGCATTAACTTGTCTAAATCTTTTTCAAAAACTTGATTAAATGCATTTGAGGCACCTACCATTGCATACCCCCCTACAATAAGCAATAATAAAGTTGGATAATTAACCGTTTCGACAGCTAAAAAATAACCAGCTATAGAGGAGATAACAACCGTAATCGACAATCTAAACTTAGTGAGTTGAGAAAAATCACTTAAGGTTAGCTGACCATTGGCTGTAGTAAAGATTTCATTTTGGCGCATCTATCTGCATCATTCAGGCTGCAAAGATAGTAGAGAAATAAGCAATGGACAATCAAATTACTCAATTAGATGTAAAATCTTTCATTACTTAAACAAATTGTAAATTTTGTTGCAATATAAACACTGTGGGAATGCTGAAGGGGACTCGAACTAGTTGCCCTATTTGTTTCCCTGGAATCATTTTAGGCAATTTAGAAATAATACGCTTCTCTTCTTTTTCTAGATTCTTATCTGGTCCTCGCATCTTTATATTGATGATTTGTCCATCTTTGGAGATGACAAAACTTACATAAACTCTTCCCTGAATTCGCAATTTATGGGTTTTTCTTTGTTTCCATGATTTGGGGGTTTTGTCAATATAAATCAATAATCATAAATAATTATCAACTTTTGGAAACAAAAAACCCAGCAAAAAGCTGGGTTTTTAAAATTTAAATAAAAAAGAAACTCTACTGCAGTCTAAAAGTAATTGGAATACTAAAAGGAACTCGAACAGGTCTACCTCTTTGCTTACCAGGAGTCATACTCGGTAGTTTAGAAATAATTCGCTTTGCTTCTTTTTCTAGATTCTTATCTGGTCCTCGCATTCTTATATTGGTAATCTGACCATCTTTTGCGATAATAAAGTTTACATACACTCGCCCTTGGATTCCCATTTCTTGTGCTATTTCAGGATATCTAAAATTCTTACGAATGTGTTTATTCATTTTCTCTTGAAAACAATCTCTTCGTTGGGATTTTTTCACTTTTTCACAACCTGGAAAAATAGGTACATCCTCAATTACTGCAAAGGGAACATCAACATCTTCAAATTCTTCTTCGACCTCAACGATTTCAACGATTTCCTCTTCATTTGTTTCAGTGGATTCAATCACTGTTTCTTCAACTTCCTCTTCATCTTCTACCACTTCAATAACTTCAGGAGCTGGTGGTGGTGGTGGAGGTGGTGGTGGTGGCGTTTTGATTTGTTCTGTAATTGGAATTTCCTCATCATCTTCTTCATCAACATCTAGAGCTTCATAGCCATAAAGATCTTTGTCATAGGTTTTCCATTCAATTGCTTGCCATGAGATAAGTAAGATCAGAGCAAGTCCAATTACGAAGTAAAGACTACTGTTTTTACTTAAATCGGCTTTGTCATTTTTTTTGGGTTGCATAATAAACCTTTATTTAGATAGCCAAATTAAAAAAAAATAGAATAAAAACAAGCTATTACTTTACAGAATCAGAAAAGAAAAAACGAATAATTAAAATTCCAAGACTTGACCCCATAAGATTTGCAATTAAATCAGTAAGATCAAAAGTTCTCTCAAAATAAGGTATAAGTTGAAAGCACTCCAAAATAAAACCTACAAAAAGGGATATTAAAAAAGCTTTTTTCAATACCTGGCTGTGAGTAAAGAAAGTAGCAAAGTAAATTGCTGTCAGAGAAAAATAGCAGACAAAATGTAAAACGATGTCTTGTCTAAAATAAAGAAAGGTCCAATACTCCGTGACTGGACCAGGTGGTTTAAGACTTAGATATATTACCTCAAGAGTCGCTAAAATCGCAACTATCTTAAAAAAAAGATCAACCTGTAACCATCGATGTATAAGCTGTCGCATCTAATAAATTTTCGATAACGCTTGTGTCACTTAATTTTACTTTAATCATCCAACCTGCTCCGTAAGGATCTTCATTTACCGTCTCTGGGGTATCCTCTAGTGTTTCGTTGAAAGCAATAACTTCTCCAGCAATTGGCATAAATAAATCTGAAACTGTTTTGACAGCCTCTACAGTACCAAATACGGCATCTGCTTCTAATGTCTCATCTAGGGTTTCAACTTCCACATATACAATATCACCCAACTCTCCTTGAGCAAAATCAGTAATTCCAACGGTTGCTATATCGCCCTCAATTTTGATCCACTCATGATCTTTGGTGTATTTTAACTCTGCAGGTACATTCATCTTTTATTAAATTTATATTAAGACAAATGTAAAAGATTTCTTTTATGAAAAATTACTTTTAATTTCCAAAGTTATAACGAATCGTAAAACCTGATCGAATACTGGTTTGTGGAAAGGCAGTTGAGATAGCGAATTCTGAAAAATTATGATCGTAAAAAAATTGAGCAACTAGATTTTGTGTTAGTGCATAATCTGCATTTATTTTAATCGCTACTAAGCGCTGTCCAGCTGTCACCTGATTATTATCAAATTCTAAGTTCCTCAAAACTGTGACATTATCACGATAAGAAACATCCGCTTTTATATTTAAATCCCCTTTTAAAATAACTCTACGTCCACCAAAACTGGTTCGAAAACGTAAATCTTTAACTCGATACCCCATCCCCAATACAAATTCATCACCAGTAGATTCCGTGATAAGATTGTTGTCAAGACTCAATGAAATAGCTCGTTCTTTTCTTATTTCAGCTAAAAACTTAAACGAATTGTTCATTTCCATATCAATTCGAACCAGGGGATTAAATTGCTCTACCAAGTTGACATTAGAATACAGTTTCTCTGGAATACTATTTCCTAGTTTATCGGTTTGATTAGGAATAGTGGGATTAAAATCAAAATTATTTTGAAAGTTTGTCAATGTATAACTTGCTCGATACGCATGATTAATGGAAAGCCTATTAAATAGTTTGGATAAGGACTTTATTTCAGACAGACCTGTAAATTTTAAATTCCAATTAGGTAAAGGATTGTTTCTAACAGGATTTAAAGAAACGCTTTCTGGATTTGCTCCTGAATAGGCTGCAAGAAAGGAATGAATCAATACTGATTGTTGATTTTTACCAAACCCTAAAGGATACCCCTCACTATCAACACCTAAGTTTTCAAAACTAGTTTCCTTCACCAAACGTCTTGCAATAACTTCTCTGTTGGCTCTAAAATTCTCAAAATTTGAACTCACTGAACCTCGAGAGGGATTGAACGCAGTTTGAATAAGAATTGTAGACATTCCAAAGTTTCCAAATAAACTGGAATTTTGGGGGAGATAGTCTTGATCTTCAACTATAAAGTTTTCTAATCTGTTTTCAGAATAATCCCGTTCAGCATTAAAATCGATGATTAAATTTTTAAAAGGAACAAGTTGTGCAGAGGCTTTGAATTTGCTGCTGTGTAAACTCGTAAATGGCTGATTAAAATTTGGATATCCCGTAAGCCATCCCTGCCTTGCAATCTCATAACGGATGTCCGCTTGGCTTCCAAAAGTATAGCCCAAAGTGGGACGCATTCCGCCAGCAAAACCTACGGAGGGAAGATATCCAGGCAATACGGAACCATTATTCTCATTATAGCTAGCCTGTACCCTCTTGACTGCAGTAAGTATATCCACAAGCTGGGTCAAGCTTTTCTTTAATACAGTATTTTTCTTTTTAGAACTAGAATCTTTGGGAATGTTGGTTTTTATCTTCGGAATAAAAGAACTCTTCTTAGATTTCAGTCCCAAAACAGAATATAATTTAGCAAACGATAAGGCTCCTGTAAGTGTTTTTGTATTGTTATTTTGAATGGTGTTGACTATTCCCAGTGGAATACCCTCTTCGCTTTTAACTTGAGCCAAAGCTTCTGACCCTCTAATCCAATTAAAGTTTCCGGTGTAATTATACGTTGCATCAATAAAACTCAAAAAAGGAATATATTTAAATGGTAATTTATAATTTACGGCAAGAGTCTGTAAATGATTGTTTGGCTCACCTGTATTCAATAATCCCTGCCACAAAGCTTGCTTAGAGGGTAAAAAAGGGTTTGCTATGCCTGTATCAATATTATCCAATTGTCTTATAATACTACTTGTATTTGCATTGAAATTAATCCGTAGTGAGCGACTTAAATTATGAGTGAATGCATAATTGTAATCAAATAAGAAATTTCGTTGTTGCAAATTGGGCAAACTACGCTGTTGGGATGCATCTACCCCTTCCAAATAAACTTGCCTAAACTTTTGATTGTTCAATATTCTATTTACATTTGCTGCGCCTTCAAGAGAACTAGGCAACAAATTAAAGTTCAATTTTTGTAGCCATTGCCAGTATTTTTTTCGATTGAAAAAAGTTACTTTTCTGAAAGGTTCTATCGGCTTGGAAGAAAATGAATGTCCGTAATTTGCTCCTAAAAGTAAATTAAATTCTTGTTGAGTTTCAATTTCGTAATCACGATGTTCTAATTCATTATAGGCATAAGAAAAGTCAAAGTTTTCTGGGCTATAAAATCGAGTTTTACTTGCTCCTGAACTATTTTTCCTAACCCCAATCAAACTAATACTTTTTCTACTTGTATAATCAATGGCTTGATTCAGTATGGAATCGCGTTGTGATTTTCTCTCAGCTGTATTGATTCGATCATCTAATTTTAGATCCAAATAAAACGGATCATACTCTGGAGTAATAAGCGTTTCTCCACTAGCAAAACTCAAGGGGATTTGAAGCCCCCAACTTGAGGGAGTAAGCTGTCCAAGGTTAATATTAGACACCATGTCGTATTGCAATAAATCCTCTCTTGCTCTTTGATTAGGAGTCTGATCTATACTACCAAAACCTATAGTTGAATAACGTCCTGTTGCTGAAAACGAAGCAAAGTCTGCTAAATTAGCATCTAAAGCTCCTATCGCTGCCCATCCACCTTGACTATCAATTCCAGATATCCGCAGCTCATTAAACCAGACCTCACCACATAGTGACTCTCCAAGGGTAGTTGATGGATTCTTAAGACCTATCATCAATGTTCTAATGTCACCTAGAGATGGATTCCCTCGTATTGAAAATTTATATTTTTTCTCACCAGGCAAAGTACTTATGGGTGTAAACTCTTGAATTGGATTTAACTCTTCATCAAAATAAAGAACTTCACCTAATCCTAATTGTTGAAGAGCCCTCGCTTTTAACTTGGCCAAAAGATCAACAGGTACCTCCAACGAATTCGAATCCGGATTCCAGACCTCTTCAGCAGAAAGACGGTTTATGCTTTCCGAGGAATATTCTGTTGGTTTTAATGGAATTTCAATTTGATAGTAATTGTCTTGATAATCTGTTCCTAAACGAATGAAAGCCACCAATCGTTTGTCAAATTCATCTTCTGCACCTTCTCCAGGAAGGGGCTCATTTCCAGGCAAAGATTCAGCATGTAAAAACATTCGTAGCTTACTATATTGCCTCATGTCAAGGTTCAAATTTTTATAAATCCCTCGAGAATCTGACGGTTGCAAATCACATACCCTAAAGGCTAATGATTGTTCATTTTGTCTTATAATTGTATTGTTGTTATTTACCTGTTCTCTTCTTATTTCAGGAGGTAAAACATAGTTAATTGGTATTCGATTTTCATTTTCTAAAATGTTTACCGTACTAATGTCAACCGTAGTATTTTCATTCACCAGTACTTCTTTGTTCAGGGCCTTATTGTATTGTCTCCAGTCTCCTCTCACCAAATCTAATGACCCAAAACGAAATACAACCTTTTCTTCAAATCCACTTAAAACCATTCGCATAAAACGGATTGAACGCAAATCATTAATTGCATTTACTGATTTAAAATAGGGATTGAAAGAAGTATTTTCGTAATAATCTTTTTGTATGGGAACTTTGAATTGGATCCATCGTGCTTCAAATTCGTCTCCATTAGGGGCATTTACTTTGATATTTTCCCTAACATCCGTCACAAAAGGATGGTTTCCAACTTGCATGTTTTTAGCAATAGGAACACGGTATTCGAAATAACTGTCAATGGTATTCATACTCTGATCACGGTTAATGTCTTCCGTATCAGGCTCGGTAGTATTCCCTCGATCTGTATCGCTAAAGTCAATAGGAGTATTGTTTTCCAAACCATTATAATTCTTATAACGATTTAGTATTCCTCCCTCGGCTTGTAAAAAATATTGATAATTATCTCCTGCAGGGTCATTTGCAGGACCATTGGTGAAGATAGCTCCCTCATCTTGATCTGCTAATCCATCTAATCCCACATCTTGAAGCGCTCGATCTTCAGCGAAAGAATTGAATGCATAAACTAAAGATTGATTGGCTGGGACTTTTCCCCATTCAGTTTCGTATGCTGGTGTGGCCTCAGTTGTACTCGGCAGACCGTTTTCAAATTGTTTTCTCCCATCTCGTAAAATATCTTCTGAAATATTTCCCAAATGAAAAACTAATTCTCCTATATCATCACTAGGGGCTTCATTATCAGTAAATGTATCTAGTAACCAAAATTCGATGAATTCTACGTTTGACTGCTCAAAATTGGTTGCATTCAAAGATCGCATTACTCCTCCCCAATTCTTTTTAGAATCAGAATCAAATTGTTCAATAGGGGCATTGTTATATGGTCCTTTTTCATTGGGATAATAAGCCAAATCAAATGTAGGTAAAGTACTAGGTGTTCCCTGAACTATATCTTGTTCGGGAAATAACTCATTGATAAAAATCCGTCGGGTTTCATTCAAAGAAATATCATCATTATTAATTCCGTTTGGAGGTCTAAAATAAAAGATTTGATCTATTGAATACCACGCTAATTTGGAACGCCCATATCCACTCTCCATGCCCTCTTTTGTGGCACCAGAAACATCATTTACTGGAACACTAGATAAATTCCAAGCTGTATATCCTTTGATATCAATATTAGTTTGCGCTCCCTCAAAATCATCGATATAAACATTAGTTTCGCCGTTTAATTGGGTATTTCTTGGATCTTTAGCCGCTAGACTTGCAACTTCACCACGAAACGAAATCTGTGAAGGAACATTGGTTTTTATGGTAGGTAATTTATTCACCAAACGGGTTAATAATGGAATCTCTGTTGAGAAATTGGTATTGAATCCCGTCATAGTATTGTTCACGGGTTCTGTACCATAATTTGCTTTTTGAGTTAATGGGTTTTCACTCAAATTAATTAATGTCCCTCCCACATTAATCTTATCCGTTATTCTATGATTAATATTAACTCCTGAAAAACGTTTATTTTGTTGATTAAAGAAAGAATTGTTTTCTACTGAAATATCAATTGGAATGTTTGAGGCCTTCAAACCCTCATCTAGAATCTTTACACGACCAATCTCATAATTTACGGTATAATCCAAACCTTCCTGAAGTGTTCTCCCTCCAGCAGTTACTCTCACAGAACCTCTTGGCACATTAAAAGCGCCAATATTAATTCCATCGCCTCCCTCTGATTTATACCGTCCTTTTAATTGAAATTTATTCTTCTCCGTAAATTCTAAAGCTGCTGCTTTTGTGGACGAGTACAATTCATTAAAAACGTATTTTTTCTGATTTTTGTTGAACGTACTTGGTAAATCATAATCTTCTTTAGCAGATTCTGGATTGTCTAAAAGTTCAAATAAAAATTCACCAAAGGGTTCTGCTTTTGGAAAAATGATTCGTCCATATCGAGGGTCAATTGTAATTCCTGGTATAAAATCAAAAAAACCATCCCCTTGAGACACTAAATCTTGGTAGGCATTTAATCGATCCAAATCCATGGTATTCAACAAGACTTCTTGCTCCAGCTTTTCAGGCCAAATTGAAGGATCTACTGGCGTCATATAATTGATTGGAGAAGGATCAGTATATAGAATACTTAATTTAAAATCCTCTTCTGATAACTGAAAAGCTCCAGTATTATAGATGTTTTTCATCATCAAATCCCAAACTGGCTGACGCACATCGGTCAAACTACTTTTAAGCATTTTGACAACTAAATTATTCGTTTGAACCACAGGTGCTTGTTGTGGTTGCTGAGGTGTATTGGATTGTATCAAAGAAGTACCCGGAATATCACCATTTGCAAACTCACCAACTTGATATACCTTTCCTAAAAAAGTAAATTGAAAAGCCACCCCTAATATCTCATCGTTGCTTAAACGTTGATTTAACGAAATATAACCTAACTGCGGGTGAAATGTATACTCTTGTGGTTTTAGCTTTCGGGCACTTTCCAAAACGGCATAATCATAGCCTTCGGTTGTTTTTGTAGAACCAAAACCATTTTTTACGGTAGCGATATCTCGAATAGCTTCAGTTAATATACCTCCAAAACCAATTTCATCAGGATCCAATCTATTAACATCATTACTAGGCGGAGACTCAAGGTTTGAGGTGTTAAAAAAGTTTGGAGTTCTTTCATCTAGTTGTGTATTCTCTGGATTGGCTTCCCCTAAATCTTGTAGGGCTATAATGTTTCTAACATTGTTTGTTTGATACCCTCTATTAGTCACCCATACTTCAATTCGAGTTATTTGAACTGGAGAGTTGATATAAGGGTAAGTATCCAAAAAGGCATCGTAATTATCTCTAAAATATTGACTTAAAAAGTAGTGTCTATCTTCCTCGTAATCCAAAGCAAATAAGCTAAAATCTTCGAGTTTTCCGCCTCCTTGTGAAGTAATATTTTGGGATTGTGAGCGTTGTTCAGAAAAAATTCCAGAGATAGTTGTATTTCCAAATTTCAAATCAGCACGAACACCAAAAAGACTTTGAGCTCCTTGAATCAAGTTACTATTCAGAGGCAAACTAATATTACCAATATCAATATTTTGTAAAATAGCATCTTCAGTAACCTTTCCTTTCAAATACTCTGAAACACGATTACCAACTTGCTCAGTACTGTTTGGAAGTTGGTTAATGTTATTTTTTAATTGATCAATTTTCTGTCGCGCTTGATTGAGTGTGTTTTTTGCTTCTCCAATTTTATTTTGAACATCCTGAACTGTAGATTTAACATTATCAATTTTATCATTGATTGCATTGACTTTTCCCTGAACATCGTTTATTCTAGAACCAATTTTTCCAGGGATTACATCTTTTAATTCAGACAATTGAGGAGGATTAAATTGAATCTTAATTAGATTCTGGAAATCAAAAGTTGATTCTGTATCGTAATTTGCAGTAATCTGAAGTCGTTCTCCTATTTTACCTAACAAGCTAAGACTTATCCGTTGATCAAAATCAAATCCGGGAGATCTTCTATTTACAGGTGAAGTGATAGGGTTATCGTTTCGCTGATAACGGTATCCCAAATCTATTCCAATAGAACCTTGTGGTGATATATCAATAGCATTACTTCCAAATATGGATTGAAAAAATTTATTATTGACGTACAATTCTGGGAGCAAATTTTTCTGAGTGTCTTCAAGATCTGAACCACGACCACTCAAAGCTTGAACTTTGTCTTTAAAATAATTCTGCATTTGTTCTTTTAGAACTAATGCTTCAAATTCTTTTACAGTGAGTACCAACGGAATACCAATCGGATAGCCTCCTATTTCTTGAGAAAAAATATAGCGAGCTGACTCAGAATTATAGGTATATTGTGAGGAAAAGCTACTTGGATTTGGAAGCGCAATTCCACCAATATCTGCTTGCTGCTGAGCTGATATGACCCCAAAAGAAGATATGATCCAAAATAAAATTAGGATTAAAGCTTTGGGGGATTTATAAACTACATATCGTTTACTCTCAATCAAAGGGGTTTTATAATTTGTTCAGAGCGGCCTTTATAAGTTCTTCTACTGAACTCTCTGGGGCAGCCTGAATTGCGTTATCAATTACTTTTTCAGATTGCTTTCTTGAATAACCAAGAACCTCTAATGCTGATAACGCTTCATCTTTGATTGTATTGTTTGCAAATGACTGAATTTCTTCACCTTCAAAGAGACTCATCATCTTATCTTTTAATTCTATTAAAACTCTTTGTGCTGTTTTTAAACCAATTCCTTTAATTGATTTAATCGTAGTTAAATCTTCATTCACTATAGCTCTTTGAATCTGCTGAGGTTCAAGAGAGGAGAGCATCGTCCGTGCGGTACTGGCACCAATCCCCGAAACAGATAAAAGAAGCCTAAAAACGGATCGCTCCATAGATGTAAAAAATCCAAATAAAGTGTGAGAATCTTCACGAATTTGAAGATGAGTAAAAAGTTTAATGTTCTCGTCCTGACCTAGTTGAGAATAGGTGTGTAGCGAAATGTTTACCTCATATCCAATTCCTTGACAATCTATAACCACATGAGTGGGTGACTTTTCTTCAAGTCTTCCTTTGATCTGTGTAATCATCTTCTTATTTGTTTTTTGATTGTGCATCAATTACTGCTACAGCAGCCATATTGACAATTTCATCTACAGAGGCTCCCAATTGTAATACATGAATAGGCTCACTTAAACCCATCAAAATAGGACCAATTGAAAGTGACTCATTTAGTTCTTTCATCAATTTATAAGTAATATTTGCCGCATCTAGGTTTGGAAAAACGAGAATGTTTACTTTTTTGTTGTTTAAAACAGAAAAAGGAAATGCCTTATGAAGTAAGACTTTATTCAAGGCAAAGTCAGATTGAATAGGTCCATCTACAACCAAATTTGGGTTGCTTCTATGTAAAATTGATACGGCTTCTGAAACTTTCTTTGCTTGACTAAATCGGGAGGAACCAAAATTTGAAAAAGACAATAGTGCAATTATGGGTTCAATACCAAACAATCCTGCCATATGTCCTGTCATTTGAGCAATTTTGGCTAACTCTTTAGAAGTAGGTTCCACATTAATTGTGGTATCCGACAAAAACAAGGGTCCTGACTTTGTTAACATCAGGTTGGTTGCTGCCACTTTAGTAACCCCTTTGGCTTTTGAAATAGTTTCCAAAATTGGTTTTACGACTGAACGATAATTTCTTGAATATCCAGAAAGCATGGCGTCTGCGTCACCATTTTTAACCATCATAGAAGCAAAATAATTACGTTCCCACATCAAACGTTCAGCATCATAGAGCGTGTACCCTTTTCTCTTTTGATCTTTCCAAAATAATTCGGCATATATTTTACGCTGTGGATCATGGTTTTGATCTTTAGGATCAATGATTTCAACTTCAGCATCAAAATCAATAGCTTTTCTCAAGTCGTTGATCACAGCTTTATTTCCTAATAATATTGGCTTGGCAATACCTTCCTCTTCAACAATTTGTGCAGCTTTTAAGACATCCATTTGGTCTGCCTCTGCAAAAACAAGGCGTTTTGGGTCACTTTTTGCACGGTCATGAAGTAAACGTACCATTTTCTGACTATTTCCTAATCGACTTTCCAAAACCTCTTTATACCTATCCCAATCTTCTATTGGAGCTTGAGCCACTCCAGAATCCATTGCTGCTTTTGCAACAGCTACAGGAACAGTTGTAATCAATCTTGGATCAAATGGCTTAGGAATAATATAATCTTTCCCAAAACTCAAGCGAGTTTCATCGTACACTAAATTGACTTGTTCTGGTACAGATTCTTTTGCTAGATCAGCTAAAGCCTTCACAGCAGCCATTTTCATTGCTTCATTTATGGTAGTCGCACGAATATCTAAAGCTCCTCTAAAAATAAAAGGAAAACCAAGTACATTATTCACTTGATTCGGATTATCAGACCTCCCTGTAGCCATAATGATATCCGATCTTGTTTTACAAGCAAGATCATATTTGATTTCAGGATCTGGATTTGCCATAGCAAAGACTATTGCATTTTTGGCCATAGACAATAACATGTCTGTTGAAAGAATATCTGCTTTGGATAGTCCTATAAAAACATCTGCATCAATTATTGCTTCATCCAGTGTCTTTAGGTCACGAGTTGTGGCAAATTCCTCTTTTTCGGGACTTAGGTTTTCTCTGTCCTTTCGAATTACCCCTTTACTGTCAAGCATGACAATATGCTCAACATTAGCCCCAAAAGCACGGTATAGTTTTGTACACGAAATAGCCGCGGCACCCGCTCCTGAAACTACAATCTTAACTTCTTCTATTTTTTTCTCAGAAAGCTCCAAGGCGTTCAACAAAGCTGCAGCTGAAATAATTGCTGTACCGTGCTGGTCATCATGCATTACAGGAATGTCTAATTCCTCTTTTAATCTACGTTCAATTTCAAATGCTTCTGGAGATTTTATGTCTTCTAAATTTATTCCACCAAAAGTTGGTGCTATAGCTTTTACAGCTTCAATAAATTTCTCGGTATCAGAGGCATCCACCTCAATATCAAATACGTCAATGTCAGCAAAAATCTTGAACAATAACCCTTTTCCTTCCATAACAGGCTTAGAAGCTTCAGGACCAATACTACCTAGACCTAAGACCGCTGTTCCGTTTGATATTACAGCTACTAGGTTCCCTTTGTTAGTGTATTTATAGACATCTTCCTTAGATTTTTCAATTTCCAAACACGGAATTGCTACACCTGGAGAATAAGCCAAAGCCAAATCTCTTTGAGTATCATAATTTTTTGTAGGAACTACTTCAATCTTCCCAGGTCTTGGCTTTGCGTGATAAACTAAAGCAGCCCTACGTTGTTGTTCATTTTGCATATTGCAATTTTATTTTAAACTAAATTTTTATGGGTTTGGGTTGTGACACAAACAATGAAAATATTCCACCAATGATAAGGAAAACTCCTGCAAGCCGAATTATATTAATTGGATTTTGACCCAATATATCATACACAAAATATTGTACGGAAAAAATTTGAATGATCATAGGAACTACGATAAACATGTTAAAGATTCCCATATATACACCTGTTTTTCCTTTAGGAATTGAAGCTGCCAACATTTCATAGGGCATAGCCATCATAGAAGCCCATGTTATTCCTAGTCCAAACGAAAATAAATAAATCTGAGAGACAGGAATTCCATCCCCAAAAGGCAAAGTGAATAACAAATCTGTGTCATTGAGCAAAGGCATACATAATAATGCTGCCCCGCCAATTGCTAAACTGACAAAATGCAGTCGCTTAGCGCCAAGCTTTCTGGCAATTGGGATCAATAGAAAGGCAATTGTAAAGCATATAATATTATAAGTTCCATTCAAGTTTCCAGTTAAAATTTGTGCTTGATTAAAATAGGAAGTAGACTGGTCAAGAGTCCCGTATAAGGAAAGAGAAAGAGCTGAAGTCAGATACTGCCAATAACAAAACATCGCATACCAAGGAAAAAACATCACGGGAATGAGTTGTTTCATCGGTAAAGGCATCTCCTTGATTGCAATCACAATTTCTTTAAATGTTTTAACAATCAGATTCCCTTCCTTTTTCGCAGTTTTTATTTTTTCTAGTTCTTCTGGAGTGGGAGGATATTCCTTGGTAAATAATACCGAAATTAAAATGGTAATTATTGATGCTATTGCTCCTATCCCAAAAGCCCAATAGGTGTATACTGGGATTCCATTATTCATTTTATCGGCTAAGGCTAGTATTCCAAAAGAGACCAAAATCGCAGGAGTAAAGTTTGCGAGGGTTGTCCCTAATCCTGTGAAAAAACTCTGTACTAAAAAACCAAAGGAGAATTGCTTTTTTGGAAGCATATCAGAAATAAAAGCGCGGTAAGGTTCTAAGGCTATATTGTTTGCTGCATCCAAAATCCATAACAATCCTGCCGCCATCCAAATTGAACTGGAATAGGGCATGGCTACTAAAGCCAAACTAGCAATAACGGCTCCAAGAAGGAAAAAAGGTTTGCGGCGTCCAAATTTGGGAGACCAAGTTCCGTCACTTATCGCGCCAATAATAGGCTGAACAATCAAACCTGTAACTGGTCCTGCCAACCATAATAAAGGAAGTTCAGATTCTTGTGCTCCTAAATATTTATAGATGGCACTCATGTTACTTTGTTGCAAACCAAAACTAAATTGAACTCCAAAAAAGCCAAAGTTCATGGTTAAGATTTGCCAAAAATTCAACTGCTTTTTTTCCATTTTATTTTACTTTCGATTCTTCTGTAATAGGATTAACTTTAGTTTGAAGCCTATTTACAAGATACTCTCCTATAGCCTGTCCTTGAGCTACCCCTTCTTCTATTGCCATCATGTAGTGAATTCCGCCATATAATCTTGAAATAGCTGCCTCTTCTGAAGCATGAATGAATGAAGTATACTCTCTTTCTCCTAATCCATAGGCTACTTCTGTAGTGTCAGTAAAACTAAAGTCCTCACCGTATAGATCGGTGAGTGTTACTGCAGCAGCACGAGAAATTACAGAGTGACCGCTTGTATATTCTGGAAAGGGCGGTGTTTGTAACAATGGAAGCCATTCTTCATCATAGTGTTCATTGATGAGCGTCTCAGGTCTTACAATCAAAGTGTTCCACTTTTCATCCCAACAACTAATAAATGCATCAAATAACGCAATAGATACATTAGTGTAAGCATTTATAGTCTCAACAAAGGAGCTTTTTGCTTGGCGGGTAGCTATAGCTGTAATTCCAATCCAATGTCCCCCTGGAGTTATTTTTTTTGTGGCAAACATAGCATGCCCTCTGTGATGCGTTACATAGGGATTACAATCCCAAAATTTAGCAATTTCAATCTGATTCTCATCCAAATTGTTTATTACCTCAAAAACTTCCCAAAGTTGTTTCTGAAATGGACTACCTTTTGTTAAATCAAAAGCTAGAGGGGGTTTAGGCGCAAATTGATTGGAGGAATCTAAAACCATCGTTCTGATTTCCTTCCAGTGAGGCTCAATCCCATCCATGTAGTCTGGTGGGGTGGGTTTCCAAAATTGGTCTTTCTCTTGAATTGTATATTTAGGGAAAGTACGTGTCTGACTGTACATGTCTTTTGTAGACCATTCTTTAATTGCATTTGCCGCTTGTACAGCATACTCTTTTGAAGCTTTATCGACACGTCTAGGCACTTTAATTGTCTTAATTTTTTTCTCAAAATCAAGTTCAAATTTTTTCATTTTATCTTCAGAGAAAATAAGGGCTTTCCCAACAATATTGAAGGTGTAAATCGCGGCTAAATTGAAGTCAACGTTTTCATTCGTTGGAATGGGTAATGGAGTTAGTCCTTTTACTTGGCCCACCAAGGAATTAAATTCTTGAGGAGAGGCTTGTCTGACAACTTCATATGCAGCTATAGTTGGATATAAATAAACACGTGAAGCTACAGGAGGCGAAAAGATATCATACACCACTATATCCGTTAAGTTTTGCATGGCAGACTGAAAAAACTCGGGATTCTGAAGTTTCTCCTTATAGACCAAATCAGTCTCATTAGAAGAACAATTAAGTAAAAGAAGAAATGGGATAAAAAATAAACATAAATTTATTTTCATTTCATTTGTATTTTGGGTTTACTAATAGTTAATACTGGAGAAGTTTATTTAAAATTAAACTAATACATTTTCTTTAGCTAAAGTACTCTTTTTCATAACAAAGAAGTAGAGGAAACGCTTCAGATTAAACTTTAACCACACACCCATTAAACCTTAATTTTTCTCGAAAACAAGCAGACGATCTTGATTTTGTGTGACTAATATTAATTTTTTGTTATTGGCTAGAGTGACAACTCCGATTTCCTTAGCATCTTTAAAAACATGAAACCCAGATTTTTGTGCTAGAGCAACATTGAATTTCCTGTTTTTATTATCCCAGTTCATTACAGTGCCCTGAAAACCATCAAAATTACCTTCAAATGGAGGTCCACCAAAATCATTTCCGATTACAAAAATGTTGTTTTCACCCTCTTCATTAAGCATTAAAAAATCGTTTATAGGACCTAGTTGAAGTGCCTCAGGTAATGGATTAATTCTAAATTGACCTTCTCCCAAATTTTCCACCCATAGTGAAACATCTAAATTTGCTTGCAAGGACTCTTCTTTAGAAAGAAATTCTTTCTTTCTATAATAATCAATATTTGCCTTTGAAAAAGCATGATAAGAAGTGAATTCTTTTCTAAAATAAGGGCTTTGCTGATTTAAGTTATCCCAAAACTGAGCAGGAAATTGATCCCATTCTCCTTTGCTGTTTTGTTGGGAAGTAAAAATAAGTGGATCCACACTCCCATTACCATCTATATCTTTTGTTGAAATCAATAAAGGAGTCTCTGGTCTAACGTTGTACATATTATTTTTACCAAGGTTTCCTATAAGGAAATCCGTGTCGCCATCTGAATCTATATCAATGGGCTCAATAGCACGCCATAATCCGAAAGCTTCCTCTAAAACTTTTGAGGATAAGGCTTCAAATTTGCCAGAGGTATTCAAAAAAACAGAAATTGGACTGTATTCACCAACAATAATCAAATCGTGAAATCCATCTTGATTAATATCGGCCCACTGAGCATCTGTAACCAGTCCAAGCTCTGAAAGCTCAGGGAATACTTGTTCAGAAACCTCTTTAAAACGTCCATTATAATTCTTAAGTAAGTAGCTTGAATCAGAAAGTGGAAATGCTTTTGGTTTATTATGTCCTCCAATAAACAAGTCAACAAAACCGTCTTGATCGTAATCCATTGGGCGAACAACACAACCGTTGGAAGTTAGTTTAGGAAGTAAAGTCTTATCCCATTTAAAAATACCATTACCGTTATTTAACAACAATCGGTCTTGATAAAACTCTGAATCTACATCAAATTGGTTTCCTCCAGAGACTAAGTATAAATCAAGATCATTATCATTATCAATATCAATTAAGGTCATACTTTCAACCTCATAATTTTTATCATCAAGTGCATTGAAAAGTGGTGTTGACTTAAATTGATTTGATTGGTTTTGAGTATAAATCACAGGGCTAAACCCTGCAGCACTTCCAACAATAAAATCTTCTTTTCCATCTCCATTAATGTCTCCAATTGCAAGACAAGGTCCGTTTTGTGATAGTTTGTGAGGTAAAAGTCGTTGATTAAAAAAGTCTTGAACATTTTTTTCTTCATGAACATATTCAATTCCATATTTGGTAGCAACTTCAGCATAAGAATATTGCTTTGGTTCCTCTACAAATGGATAAGCAAGGTTTTGAATCGCTGTGGCTTCTTTTTGGTAAATTGTATGTCTTTGATTTAATGTTGGTCCTTCGAGGCTTGAAAAACTACTGTCGGGCCATAGAACTTCAATTGAAGAAACATTTTTGTCTGATGGAATCCCAAAATATAGTATGGGATCTACAGAGGACATATAACCTCTAGAAAGTTGCTGTTCATGAAACTGAAAGCTTCCGTCATTGAAACGAACAACCACATTTGCACCCAAGGCATTGACGTTTTGTTTTGATCCTACCAACTCTATTTGCAAGTATTTGGTTTCAGGAGCTGCAGTGGTTAAATTATTTTTGAATATGAAAGCCTCGTCATTTATATTGTTTACTACATAATCTAAATCTCCATCCAGGTCAAGATCACTAAAAACAGCACCATTTGAAAAAGAAGGAATATTTAACCCCCATTCTTGACCTATATCTTCAAAAGTTAAATCACCATTATTTTTAAATGCATAATTTGGGATTTTAATAATAGGAATAGAATCCAATAGTTTTGATATACTCGTATAAACTCCTTCATTTAAACGATAATTAGCAAAATCCATATCAGTAATATCACGAGGAAATCCGTTGGTTATCAATAAATCCTTTTTTCCATCATAATCAATATCTGCAAACAATGGAGACCAACTCCAATCTGTCTGGTAAACTCCAGCGTATTGACCAATTTCAGTAAATGGAAGTCTATTTCCATTATTTTTAAAAAGCATATTACGCATATGCTGATCTTGATAACCCCATTTTTTGTTCATCACGTTTTGAAAAAAAGAACTCTTTGCAATAGTTGTTTTTTTTCGTTCGTGACTTTCACCCAACATGTCAAGTGAAATTAAATCAGAATAGCCGTCATTGTTAAAATCAGCTGCATCTGATCCCATAGAAAACTTACTTTGGTGTAACAATGAATTTTCAATTTCATTTTTAAAGGTTCCATCTTTCTGATTTATGTAAAGTAGGTCGTTAGTCAGATAGTCATTGGTTATAAATAGGTCTATCCATTGATCTTTGTTAACATCTACGGGTGTTACACTCAGTCCATAGCCTTCAATTACGATTCCAGCTTCAAGAGTAACGTCTGTAAACCTTCCTTCTCCATCATTTTTGTATAATTTGTCATTACTGATTGCAGAACCATCCATAACTTTCTTTCGATAGTTTGTGGGTATGCTTTCATTTTGTTCATTATTTACCACATAAAGGTCTAGATCACCATCTTTATCATAATCAATAAATGTAGCTGCCATACTGTTTCCAGAATCATTTACACCATAGGCAGCTGCTTGTTCTAGAAAAGTTGGAATTCCTTTATCAGACATTCCTTGGTTTATATACAGCCTATTGGTTCTGTTTTCCTTGTGCATCGCAGTACAAACATAAATGTCCATTAAACCGTCTTCATTTAAATCTGCTATAGCAATTCCAGTAGACCAAAAATCAGCAAAGTTTAAATTTGAGTCCTCTGTAATATCTTTGAAGTTCAAATTTCCTTCATTTAAATAAAGTCTGTTAGTCACCATATTTCCGGTAAAAAACAAATCAGGGAGTCCGTCATTGTTAAAATCTGAAACAGCTACACCCCCTCCGTTAAAAATATATTCATTGGTTAGAATATTAAAGGAATCTGATTCGGTAATAATATTGGCAAACGTGACATGTGTTTTGTCTGAATCTATCCTACTAAATAAAGTTTCGCGTCTTTGTGTACACGAGAAAATTAAAATAAGTAATATAAAGCTAATTACATTAATCTTGTAGGATGTTTTCATATTGAATTTATTCTAAAAAAAAACCATGGGATAAATATACCCCATGGTCTTTTACTTTACAAATTTAATAACTACTAGTAGTTAGGATCTTGTGTTAAAGTTGGCTCTCCTTCAACGAATGAACGATCAATTGCCTGTTGGTGGAATTGGATAGTAATCGTTTTTAGGTGAAGTAAAGGATTTACCTTGAAGGTAAATTCTATATCTGGACTCTCTCGTGAGATATTCGTTTAAAACAGTTCCCATTACCCCCCATCTTTGAAGATCAAAGAAACGATGACCTTCCATTGCAAACTCAATACGTGTCTCCATTCTAACTGCAGTACGAGCAACTGAAGCACTTGTCCATGCAGCTGTATATTCTTTAATATTGTAGTTAGCAGCTGGATTTGCAGTAGTTGTGTATTCAGTACGTGTTGCTCCTTGAATTGCTTCAGGAACAAAACCTGCAGGATTAGCTGCACGACGTCTTATATCATTTACCTGAGCTCTAGCATCTTCTAAACGACCTGCCTCAACATATGCTTCAGCTAACCATAATTTCACCATAGATAATCTCATGATACGGTAGTTATTTGCTGTAAGGTTACCCCAACCACCAACTCCAAAAGCTTCTGGCTCACCAACATGCTTTTTAGAAAAATAAGGGCCTGCATATGTAAGATCACGAACGTAATCTACTTGCATGATATGGTGATTTTTGTACAAAATACCAGGACGGCCAACAGAGTGGTCTAAACGAGGATCTACTGAAGGATTCCCGATAGGCTCTCCAATATTTGCTCCATTAGGATTAGTAATATGAACTGATTTCCATTCTCCTCCTAACCAAGGTAAACCATCAGCATTTGTATGATGAACATCAACCATATCTTGTGTTGCTTGCCAGAAACCACAACATCCCCAAGGAGAAATATATGGATGTGCAAGACCTACTCCTTTATTAGAGTTTTGATCATCTCCACTAGAAATAGCATATTGAATTTCAAAAATAGACTCCGAGTTGTTACGAGTAGCAACTAAATGATTGTCTTCGTATTTAGCAACTAATGAGAAAGGACCGTTATTTACGATATCTTCCAAAACTGGGATTGCTGCTGAAATTTTTCCAGCATCTCCTGTGTGCATGTGAGTTTTTGCTAAGAAAGCTTTCGCTGCCCAACTAGTTGCTCTACCAACCTCGGCTTGTGTAGCAGGAAGTGCTGCAGCTGCTGCAGAAAAGTCTGCAATGATTTGATCCCAAATTTGACCTCCATTAGCAACTTTAGAACTCTCAACATCATTTACATCATAAGCTGTTTCATCTACATAGGCAGGATTACGGAAGTGTAACTGAGCCTGTAAAGCGTGGAAACCTCTTAAAAAACGTGCTTCAGCGATGACTTGTGCCGAACGAGCTGCATCTAATGGATCATCTCCTTCTGCAGCTTCAGCTACAGCATCAATTACCTCGTTAGCTCTAGCCATACCCCAGTACACAGATCTCCACTTGTCTTTAATGTGATCATTAAATGTAGTAAAATCATATGCCTCAATAAATGAGTGTTCAGGCTGGTCACCAGCATCAGTTCCTTTCACAGCGTTGTCAGAAGCAATACTTCCAAAAATCCATCCGTGAATATCGTAGTACCAGGTACCACCACCGTTCATACCTTGCCCTGAAAGGGTACGGTATGCGGCAATAAGTTTTCCTTCCACACCTTCGGCGTTATTTAAAGAAGGTCCCGCAATTTGGCCTAAAGGCTCTTTCAATAGGAAGTCATCATTACAACTAGCTGTAATTGCAATTATTCCAATCGATGCGATTAATAATAATTTAAGTTTTTTCATTTTTCTTGATATTTAATATTAAAATAAATTAAGATTCAATCCTAAAATCACTGTTTTAGAAACCGGCATAAATCCTCCATCAAAACCTAATGTGGTATCCGCACCTGTTTGAATTTCAGGATTAGTACCCGTGTAATTAGTTATAGTAACTAAGTTTTGTCCTTGTAAGTAAACTTGTCCACCTGTAATTCCAAGAGCATCTTTAATTGCATCTCCAAAAGTGTAAGTTAACTGTATATTTTTCAAACGGAAATAAGAACCGTCCTCGATCAAGTAAGTAGAAGTTCTACTACTAACTTGGTCATTTGCATCCATGATTGGAGAGGTAGCATTTGGATTGGCAGCAGTCCACTGACTTTTAGGAGCCGATGGGTTGCTAGGTTGCCATGCATCTCTTAAAGCACGAACTGATCGGTTACCTTGGAACGTGTTAAAGTCAGCAAAATAACGTACATAGTTATACAAGTCGTTTCCTTGAGATCCGTTTCCAAATACATTCAAGTTTAAGTTCTTGTATGAAAGGTTCAAATTGATCCCATATACAAAGTCAGGGTGTGGATTACCAATTTGTGTACGGTCATCATCGTTGATTTCACCATCCCTGTTCACATCAGTGATTTTAAATTTCCCAGGAGCATTGTATGCACCATAAGCTGGCCAAGCATCTGCTTCAGCTTGCGTTTGGAAAATCCCTTCTGTTTGGAATCCATAGAACATTGAAATTGGAGACCCTACTTCTGTAATAGAAACAGCAGGCACACGAGAGTTGTATCCAAAAATAGGAGTACCAAACTCATCTAACTTGATGATCTCATTTTTGTATTGAGAAAGGTTTGCACCAATACTGTATCCAAAGTCACCTTTTTGATCACTAAAGTTAAGTCCAATATCAAATCCTTCATTTAACATCTCTCCAATGTTAAGTGCTGGAGCTCCTCCATCACCTGCTCCATATGCAATAGGAACATTTAATAAAAGGTCTGTTGTTCTTCTATTCCAAAGATCAAACTCTATTGACAATTTACGGTCTAACATAGAAGCATCAAATCCAATGTTGTTTGAAGTTGTTGTTTCCCACTTTGCATTCGGATTACCGTATGTTGCAGCGTTATAACCTGGTGTTGCAGAAGTTGCATTACCATCAATTGGGTAAGAGGAGTTAAATGACGTTGACTGATATGAAGTATAAGCGTTGTAGTCTCCAATTTCTTGGTTACCCGTTTGGCCCCAACCATAACGTATTTTTAAGTCATCAATAAAAGTAAGGCCGCTCATGAAGTCTTCCTCTGATATTCTCCATCCTAAACTAAAGGCAGGGAATACTGCACTTGCAGTAGCCGCTTTAAATCTAGAAGATGCATCATTACGTACAATTACCTGAGCTAAATACTTATCACCATAACCGTAGTTCAACTTAGCGAACTGTGACCATAAAGCATAGTCAACTTGAGAATACCCGTAGTTAGAAGAAGTTCCTTGGTTACCAGCACTTAAATAGCTGATAATTCCAGTTGTTTCAAATGGGAAACGCTGTCTACCAGCTCCAAACTCTTCTCCAAATGCTTCAATAGCCTCCACTCCAACTAGAGCTTCAACTTTGTGAATATCATTGAATGTTTCTTTGTACCCAATTGTATTTGTGAAGTTCCACTGATACGATTGTTGGAATAAAGAAGTAGAACCGTTAATGAAGTTTCCTTCAACATATTCCGGCTGTGGACGTCCAATATATAGACCTCTTCTACCTACTACATCAAAACCAAATGTTGATTTAGCAGTAATTTTATCTGCAATTCTCATTTCAGCAAATACACTACCGAAAGCTCTAAAACGCTTACTTCTATCATCTTGGTTTCTGAATAAGGTAGCATAAGGGTTGTAGTTGTTCCCTAAGTTCAAACCTCTTGATCCTGCAAAGTTTCCTGCAATATCATAAACAGGCAATAATGGGTGGTGCTTGTACGATACTGATACCGCATTTTGCTCACCATTGTTACCGTATCCACCTTTTCTGTTGTCTAAAGAAAGAGTAAAGTTCTCTCCAATAGTTAGACGATCACCTAAGGTTTTAGTAGACGAATTCAAACGAATCGATGCTCTCTCATACCCAACAAATTGTACTGGTGAATCTTGAGAGAAATAATTTGCAGTAAATGCATACTGAGATGATTCTGTTGCTCCACTTGCCTGAATTTGGTGGCTAGTGATAGGTGCATTTGAACGAGTTACTTCATCCCACCAGTTGGTATCTGCTGATTCAGTAATCGCATAGATATTAGCAGGTGTTAATGAGTAAAGAGATTCATTTGCAGTTGATGCACCACTAGGGAATACATAGTTAGGAATAGAAACTCCAGGATTTTCTGGTGTTCCTGAGAAAGCATATTGACCATGTGAAGGAGTTTTCCCTGCATAGTAATCTGCTAGATATAAGTATTCTCCAAGTCCTTGTGCATCTAGTGCCTCAACATCAGCACCAGTGTTTTGCCATCCATAGTATGAATTGTAAGAAATTTGACTTTGTCCAACTTTACCTTTTTTGGTGGTGATAATGATTACCCCATTTGATGCACGTGCTCCATAGATCGAAGCTGCAGAAGCATCTTTCAATATCTGCAAAGACTCGATATCATTTGGGTTAAGGTTTCCTTGTGATTGTGAAGGAACACCATCAATAATGTAAAGTGGGTTGTTATTTCCAATAGTACCGAATCCACGAATACGAACCGTAGCTTCCCCACCTGGAGTTGCATCGTTAATAATGGAGATACCTGAAGCACGACCTTGAAGTTGTTGTGAAAAAGTTGTTGCAGGTACCGCTAAAAGATCATCTGCTTCTACCGTAGTTACCGCACCTGTAATTTCACGCTTAGATTGTGTTCCGTAACCTGTAGTTACAATTACTTCATCAAGTAAATTTCCTAAAGCTAAGGCTATTGTAATTTGATCACCATCTACAGTAGCTTCTTGAGTAGTGTAACCAACGAAGGAAACCACAAGAACATCTCCTTGTGAAGCTTCTATGGAAAAATTACCATCAAAGTCTGAAGTAGCAAAACTGTTTGTACCTTTTACCAGAATAGTTGCCCCTGGTAAAGGACCGTCGTCGCTCGTTACTGTACCAGTAACATTCTGAGCATAAGTTCCCACAGATAACATTAAAGCCATCAAATAGAGGAACCTTTTAAAGAACTCTTTTTTCATTATAGAATAGTTAGTTAAAAATATAGTTAATAATTCAATAAACAAGTTTAACAATAGTTTCTGTAAATTCTTAAGGTTTTGTTAAAAATATGTAATATTGCTTACTAAATCGATTTAGTACCCTTACATATTTAAACACAATAATCTTATTTATCAAATTCAAGAAGTATTATGAAGATAACACTTAAAGAAATAGCTAAACAATTAAATGTTTCGCCTACTACAGTATCAAAAGCACTTCAAGATTATCCAGATATAAGTGCTGAGACCAAGAAAAAAATAAAGAAGTATGCAAAGCAGGTTGGCTATACACCCAGCATCCAAGCAGCTTACCTCAGAACACAAAAGACAAGAATAGTAGGTGTCATTGTGCCGAACTTTACAGACCATTTTTACAATGGACTTATTGAAGGAGTAATCGAAAAAGCCTCAAAAAATGGATATCTAGTGGTGATACTTCAATCAGGTGATAGTCAAAAAAAGGAGAAAAAAATGGTGAACCGTCTGTTGCACCAACAAGTTGATGGTATTTTTATTTCCTTAGCCAGAGATACAATAAATTATGATCATTTAAATAAAATTATTGAAAGCAAAACCTCTTTAACGCTATTCGATAATACCACGAAGTCTATAAACTGCAATAAAATAAGCTTTGATGAAAGAAATGAGAGCTTTGTTGCAACAGAACATTTAATTAAATGCGGTTGTAAAAAAATTATGTTTTTTAGAGATAGTCTAGTTTCCCAAAAATCTATTGATCAATTTATTGGATATCGAAAGGCACTAGATCAATACAATATCCCTTTTGAAAAAAAGTATGTTCATATTACTGAAAACAAGATGGATGACGATGCCTATGAATTTATAAAGGCTCTGTACAACTCAAAAAGTGAAATTGAAGGTATATTTATTCCCAATCATGTTATTTCTTTGGGTATAATAAAATTTTTTAATGAACAAAAAACTGTCTTTCACAACAAAATAAAAATTGTGAGCTTTAGTCCCTTAAATGGTCAACAATGGGGTCATTCAAACTTAAAATTAATCAAGCTGAATGGGAAAAAAATGGGCGGAAAAATCATTAAATCATTTTTGAATGAACAAAATCTTTTGAAAATGAAACTTCCCTTAACTTTCTCCACAGAACTTTTAAAATCAAAAGAAAACATAACCAACTTGAAATAAAAAAATCACAGTGAAAGAGTTCACTGTGGTTTTGGTTATCATTAACTCAAAAACTACTAGTAGTTAGGATCTTGGGTTAAAGTTGGCTCCCAATCCTTGAATGATCTTTCAATCGCATAGGTTGGAATGGGGTAGAATTCGTTTTTAGGAGACGTAAACTGTTTCCACTGTAAGTAAACTCTATATTTAGATTCTCTCAAAAGGTAATCATTGAGTACTTCAGATTGGACACCCCATCTTTGAAGATCAAAAAATCGATTTCCTTCCATTGCAGTTTCCAAACGCATTTCATATCGTACAGCTCTTCTTGCTTTGCAAGCATCACTCCAAGCAGCAGTATATTATTTTACGTTATAATTTTCAGCAGGACTAGTAGTGGTAGTATATTCAGATCGAGTGGCACCTTGAATTGCTTCTGGAACGAAATCATCAGGATTATGTCTCAGAGAATCCTCTAAAAAGATAAAAACTTAATGTTTCGTTCTAATCCTGTGAACTTTGCGCGTTTTACAGCGCTTTTTTGAAAAACTCTTTTAAAGGTTTCTTCAGTTAATTCATGCCACTCTTTTAAGGTTAAGTCCAACAATTCCTTTTTGGGAATAAAAGCTGTTTCTTGATGGGGGGTCGCAAACCGATTCCATGGGCAAACTGTTTGGCAGATATCACAACCAAAAGCCCATCCTTCCATTTTATCTTTAAATGTATCAGGTATGGCCTCCTTTAGTTCTATGGTTGCATATGAAATACATTTACTGCCATCAATTTGATAAGGGGCAGTAAGCGCATCAGTTGGACAAGCATCCAAGCAGGCCGTACAACTACCGCAATGATCAGCAACTGGGAGATCGTACTCTAGATCTAGGTCAATTATGAGTTCTGCAATAAAGAAAAATGAACCTATTTGTTTTGAAATCAAATTAGTATTTTTTCCTACCCAGCCCAGACCAGCTTTTCTTGCCCAAGCCTTATCCATCACTGGTGCTGAATCCACAAAAACTCGGCCGTCAATTTCCCCAATTTCCTCACGAAGATGGAACATCAATTGAGTCAGTTTTTCTTTAATGACGGTATGATAATCTTGACCATATGCATAGGTGGAAATTTTAGGAGCCTCAGGATCACTCTGTTTTTCTTCGGTATGATAATTTAGCAATAGAGAAACAACGCTTTTTGCTCCTGGTACTAACACTGTTGGATTAAGTCGTTTATCAAAATGGTTTTCCATATAAGCCATTTTCCCATGTCTCCCTTCTTGAAGCCATTGTTCTAATTTAGGTGCCTCTTCTTGTAGAAAACCTGCCTTTGCAATTCCACAAGAAAGAAATCCTAAGCCCTTGGCTTTTTCTTTTATTATTTTAGAATATTTTGCTTTTTGCTCAAGCATTTAATAAGAAACTATTAAAACAGTCCGCCTTGATTTCCTTTAATTCGCCCCAAATGTTTGTAGGCCAATTCCGTGACCTCCCGCCCTCTAGGTGTTCGAACAATAAAGCCTTGTTGGATTAAAAAAGGCTCATATACTTCTTCAATGGTTTCTCCGTTTTCAGAAACGGCTGTTGCTAAAGTAGTAATCCCTACAGGGCCTCCTTTAAACTTGTCAATAAGAGTGGTTAAGATTTTATTGTCCATTTCATCCAAACCATGGGCATCAACCTGTAAAGCTTTTAAAGCAAATTGAGTGATTTTCATGTCGATAGTACCATTCCCTTTAATTTGAGCAAAATCACGAACACGTCGCAACAGCGCATTAGAAATTCTTGGTGTTCCTCTACTTCGTCCTGCAATTTCAATCGCTGCCTCATGATCAATAGGTACACTAAGTATTTCTGAACTCCTCTCTACAATGGTAGAAAGTAATTCTGTAGAATAATATTCCAATCGGTTACTAATTCCAAAACGAGCCCGCATTGGAGCTGTTAAAAGTCCAGAACGAGTAGTGGCTCCCACCAAAGTAAATGGCTCCAAATTTATCTGAACTGTTCGTGCATTAGGGCCAGATTCAATCATGATATCAATCTTATAATCTTCCATTGCAGAATACAAATATTCTTCTACAATAGGACTCAGACGGTGAATCTCATCGATAAATAATATATCTCTAGGCTGAAGGTTAGTTAGTAAACCTGCCAGGTCTCCAGGCTTGTCCAATACAGGTCCAGAGGTGAGTTTGATACCTACTTGTAATTCATTGGCTAAAATATGAGCCAAAGTGGTCTTTCCCAAACCAGGAGGACCGTGAAACAAGGTGTGATCTAAAGCCTCATCTCGTTGCCTTGCCGCTTCAACAAAAACTTTTAAGTTTTCTAAAATCGCATCTTGACCAGCAAAATCGCCAAAACTTAATGGCCTTAACGCACGGTCTATGTCTTGCTCCTCTGGAGTAAAATGCTCATTAGTAGGGTCTAGATTTTCATTCATTCTTTCAAAGATACTCCATTCTTACCGAAAAATGAATCTTGCTTTAATCGACCTACTTCTAAAACCATTTTTCTATGTCTTAATTAAATAAATGTAAGAAGTGACGTTAAAATAATCTATGTCTTCACATATTTTTAAAAAAGGGGGAAAACAAAAGCTCCTTATTCACTGGAGTGAATAAGGAGCTGTCCATTATAAGAGAAATTATTAATGTTGTAATTCCTCTTCTCCTTCTATTAAAGGAATATGTTGTGGGATAAAGTCCTCTTTAGAACCTGGCTTTGAATAATCATAAGCCCAACGGTGAACATGTGGAATCTCTCCTGGCCAATTACCGTGCATATGTTCTACAGGAGCAGTCCATTCCAAGGTATTAGATTTCCAAGGGTTCATTTCTGCTTCTTTACCATAGAACATACTGTGAATGAAGTTATACAAGAAAACTAACTGCGCTGCCCCTGCAACCAGAGCAAATACAGTGATTAATACATTAATATCAGCTAAATCATCAAAATAAGGGAAAGCTGTATTAGTATAATAACGTCTTGGTAAACCTGCCATTCCAATAAAGTGCATTGGGAAGAAGACACCATAAGCACAGATAGCTGTTACCCAAAAATGAAAATAACCTAAGTTTTTATTCATCATGCGCCCAAACATTTTTGGGAACCAATGATATACACCGGCAAACAAACCATATAATGCTGAAATACCCATTACCAAGTGGAAGTGTGCCACTACAAAATAAGTATCGTGAACATTAATATCTAACGTACTATCTCCTAAAATAATACCCGTTAACCCTCCAGTGATAAAGGTAGAAACCAAACCAATAGAAAAGAGCATTGCTGGGTTCAATTGAAGGTTCCCTTTCCATAGGGTTGTAATATAATTAAACGCTTTTACTGCGGAGGGAATGGCTATCAATAGGGTTGTGAAAGTAAATACAGATCCTAAGAAAGGATTCATACCTGAAATAAACATATGGTGTCCCCAAACAATAGTAGACAAAAATGCAATTGCTAAAATTGAGGCAACCATTGCTCTATAGCCAAAAATTGGTTTACGTGCATTTGTTGCTATAATTTCTGAGGTAATTCCTAAGGCGGGTAAGAGTACAATATATACTTCTGGGTGACCTAAGAACCAAAATAAGTGTTCATATAATACAGGAGACCCCCCTTGATAGTGCAAGACCTCTCCTTGAATAAAAATATCTGATAAGAAAAAAGAAGTTCCAAAGCTTCTATCCATAATCAAAAGCAAGGCTGCAGACAACAAAACAGGGAAGGATACTACACCAATAATCGCCGTTACAAAGAATGCCCAAATTGTTAAAGGCAAGCGAGTCATGCTCATTCCTTTAGTCCTAAGATTGATAACAGTAACGATGTAATTTAGAGATCCTAACAATGAAGAGGCAATAAAAATTGCCATTGATACAAGCCATAAGGTCATTCCAGTTCCAGAACCCGGTTGTGCTTGAGGTAAAGCACTTAATGGAGGATAAATCGTCCAACCTGCAGCTGCAGGACCAGCTTCAACAAAAAGTGAAAAAACCATGATTACACTTGACAGAAAGAACAGCCAAAAAGAAATCATATTTAACAAACCTGATGCCATATCACGTGCTCCAATTTGCAACGGAATAAGGAGATTACTAAAAGTACCGCTCAAACCTGCAGTCAATACGAAAAAGACCATAATGGTTCCGTGAATAGTAACTAGAGCTAAATAGACATTTGGATCCATAACACCATCTGGTGCCCACTTTCCAAGAAGTACTTCAAAAATTCCAAAAGGTTGTTCTGGCCAAGCCAGTTGTAAACGAAATAAAAGAGACATGGCTATACCAATAATCCCCATGAATAAACCCGTAATCAAATACTGTTTAGAGATCATTTTGTGATCTTGACTAAAAACATATTTAGTTACAAAGGTTTCTTTGTGATGATGCCCGTGATCCTCTTCGTGTACTTGCGCTGCTGCTGTTGACATATCTATAATTTTTAAGTTTTAATCTATTGAATAACTTCTGCAAAGGTTTGTTGCTCAGCAATCCATTTCGTGTAATCTTTTTCTGATTCTACTATTATTTTCATCTGCATATTGTAGTGTGATGCACCACATATCTTATTGCACAATAAAAGATAATCAAATTCGTATGGATCTAAAGCAGTATCGCCACTGGCAACTAACTCTTTACTTTTTTCCAATCTGATTTTGTTAATCTTCTTAACCTTGGCAATCATTTCTGGATTTAATCGCATCTTCTCCGTAGTAGTTTTCGGTGTAAATGCAAATTCAGTAATCATCCCTGGAACACAATTCATTTGAGCTCTAAAGTGAGGCATATAAGCAGAGTGTAATACATCTTGAGAACGCATTTTAAAAATCACCTCTCTACCAACTGGCAAATGCAATTCTTGAACAACAATATCATCAAAACCATTAGGATCAGTTGCATCAATACCCACTAAATTCTTTCCGTCAAAGTCTTGAAGGAAACGTACATTCGCATCTCCTAAAACTCCGTCTTCTCCTGCATAACGTGCTTTCCAATTAAACTGCTGAGCATATAATTCAACAACCAAAGCCTCGTCATTTTCTTCAACAGTCATGATATCTGTCCAAGTGTAAAGACCATACAATATAAGCCCTGCTAAAGTAATCACAGGAATAATAGTCCATATCATTTCTAATTTATCATTGTCTGCATAAAACAATGCTTTCTTGCCTTTCTCACCGCGATATTTGTATGAAAAATAGTGAAGTAACGCCTGAGTTATAGTTTGAACAAAGAAAATCAATGCAAAAGAAATCCACATCAATTGATCATAATCTCCTCCATGTTCTGAAGCTGCTTCTGGTAATAAAACATCACTGTATGCCCAGAAAGAGTATAGCGTTAAAACATAAATGAAAATTAGGAAGGCAAACATTAGCTTTCCATTCAAGTCGTTATCCTTGTCATTCGCCACTTGTGTATTCACTTTCTTTTCTTGAGATAGCTCAAAAATCTTTGTGATTTGCCATAGCGCAATAGCGATTAAAACAAGAACAGAAAATATCAATAAAACATTCATTTATCTTTTCGATTAAATTTTTTAATAATGAAAACGCTCACTTTCACCCATATAAGGATCACCTTTAGCCAATAAAGGTGCTTTTGTTAACTCTTTGAATACTACAAATATGAATAGACCCAAGAAGAACAAAAATCCTCCTATTTCAGCAGCGCCAATAAACCACTGGTCTCCAACAGCTGAGGGCATAATCATATTAAATACATCCATATAATGGCCTAAAATGATTACTATACCGGCCATAACGATAAAGTAATTGATTCGTTTGTAATCACTATTCATCAAAATCAAAAGAGGGAAAACAAAATTCATCACTACCATACCAAAGAAGGGTAAATTATAATCTTCAATACGGGTAATAAAATAAGTTACCTCTTCTGGAATATTAGAGTACCAAATCAACATAAATTGTGAAAACCACAGATAGGTCCAAAAGACACTTATCCCAAACATGAATTTTCCTAAATCGTGAATATGGGAATCATTTACAAATTCCAAATATCCTTTTGACTTTAGATATATTGTAACTAATGCAATAGTAGTTATTCCAGAAACAAACATACTCGCGAATACATACCATCCGAATAATGTACTGAACCAGTGTGGATCAATAGACATAATCCAATCCCATGACATTATAGATTCTGTTACGATGTAGAAAACTAAAAATGCAGCCGAAATTCTAAAATTCTTTTTGTGATTAGAGATGTCTGTAGCTTCGTCTTGAGCAAGTGAAAATTTTCTAGAAAAATAGCGGTACAATGACCATCCCGTAAGAAAGAAAACAGCACGTACCAAGAAAAAAGGAAGGTTTAAAAAACCTGTTTTTCCTGCAATTAGCTTGTCGTGAGCAACTACCTCTGGATCCATCCAAATAAACAAATGGTTAAAATGCATTCCAGATAAAGCGAGGATAACAATGACAATTATTCCGCCTGGAAGAAGATATCCTGTGATTCCCTCCATGACTCGGAATAAGACAGGAGACCAACCAGCTTGCGCAGCTCGTTGAATACCATAAAAGGCTAACACACCAAGTGAAATCATGAAAAAGAAAAAAGCAGCTACATAAAGTGCAGCCCAAGGCTTATTGCTTAATTGATGAAAAAGATGTTCATCATGGCTAGCGTCATGACCTTCTTCATGTGTTGCAGCTCCATGATCTTGAGAAGCAAGCTGATGATTCTCTGAGGAAGCATGTGTTGTATCTTCAGCATGACTCTCTGTAGAAGTTTCATGTGATTCTCCATGTCCGTCACCGTGGCTTGAAGCCACCATAGCTTTTGCTTCCTCAATGGTTGCTGGCGAAGTTAAAAAACCATACGTTAGTCCCAAGAAACCTACAATCATAAAGACAATTGATAAATTTCTAAGTTTATTTGGAAAGGTATACATCATTCGATTTCCTTAATATTATTTAACAAGCTTACTTCTTAATTCCATTACATGTTGCGCAATTTGCCAACGCTCTTCAGCATTAACTTGACCAGCATGAGATCCCATTGCATTTTTACCATACATCAATACATGATAAATACTCCCTGGAGTAATTTCTCTGTCGGCATAACTCGGAACTCCTAAAAATTTCTCTCTAGTCATTAAAATTCCTTGTCCATCGCCTTTATTTCCATGACAAACTGCACAATAAATACCATATAGTTCTTTACCATTTGCTTGGTTTGCATCAGTGATTTCAATAGTAGAATTCAAATTTACTTTTGCAGCTTCATATCCTTCATTCGTGTCAGGATAATCATAAGGCTCCCAACCTCTAGCAATAGAACCCTCAACTGGGATCTGTGCTTCAATACCGTTAGCAAATGCATCAGAATCTGCATATGTTTCATAGCCTACTGGCTCATACATATTAGGGAAATACTGGTAATTCGGACGTGAGTTGTCTGAACACGATTGGATTCCTAACACAAGAATCAGTAACGCTAAAACACCTTTGTAATTCATTTATTCTGGCTTTTCTATGATTGATACATCTATTGCACCTGACTTCTTCAAAAGTGCCGTAAGCACTTTCTCATTGTCATGAAGTTCAATTTCTATTAAAAATTTATCATCCGTGGTTAAGGGATTAGGATTTTCTGCTTTTTTGAAAGGCCATAATTTACTTCTCATATAAAAAGTAATCACCATTAAATGCGCTGCAAAAAATACCGTTAATTCAAACATAATTGGGACAAATGAAGGCATGTTTTCTAAATATGAAAAGCTAGGTTTTCCTCCTATATTTTGTGGCCAATCTTCGATCATGATAAAATTCATCATGGCAACGGCAACACATAAACCTATACAGCCGTATATAAATGCCATAATAGCGATACGAGTGTCTTCAAGACCTAAAGCTTTGTCTAGACCGTGTACTGGAAAAGGGGTATACACCTCTTCTATATGATGCTTATCTAAACGAATAGCTTTGACAGCGCTTAAAAGCACATCGTCATCATCGTAAAGTGCGTGAACTACTTTGTTACTCATGATTACCGTCTCTTAATTTTTTATACTTCTCTCCAGAAGATTTTAATATTGTTTTGACCTCTGCTTGAGCAATGACAGGGAATGTTCTTGCATACAATAAGAACAACACAAAGAAAAATCCTATTGTACCTATGAATATCCCAATATCAACAAAGGTTGGTGAGAACATCGTCCATGAAGATGGAAGATAATCTCTGTGTAATGAAGTTACAATGATAACAAAACGTTCAAACCACATCCCTATGTTTACCACTATCGAAATAATGAAGGAGAACATAATACTTGTTCTTAATTTTTTAAACCACATGAATTGTGGAGAGAACACATTACAAGTCATCATTGACCAGTAAGCCCACCAGTAAGGACCAGTTGCTCTGTTCAAGAAAGCATACTGTTCGTATTCCACTCCAGAATACCAGGCAATAAACAATTCTGTAATATATGCAACCCCTACTATTGAACCTGTAATCATGATTACAATGTTCATCAATTCTATATGTTGTACAGTGATATAATTCTCTAGATTCGATACTTTTCGCATAATAATCAAAAGAGTATTCACCATGGCAAATCCAGAGAAAATAGCTCCCGCAACAAAGTATGGAGGGAAAATGGTAGTATGCCATCCTGGGATTACAGAGGTTGCGAAGTCAAAAGATACAATGGTGTGAACGGAGAGTACTAAGGGAGTAGCCAAACCAGCCAAAACCAATGAAACTTCTTCAAAACGCTGCCAATCTTTAGCACGTCCTGTCCATCCAAAACTTAACAGACTATAAATTTTCTTTTGAAATGGCATTACTGCTCGGTCGCGAATCATTGCAAAGTCAGGGAGTAAACCTGTCCACCAAAATACTAACGAAACCGATAAGTAAGTGGAAATTGCAAAAACATCCCACAAAAGAGGGGAATTAAAGTTCACCCATAAAGATCCAAAACCATTAGGAATTGGTAATACCCAATATGCCAACCAAGGGCGTCCCATGTGTATGATAGGGAATAATCCGGCTTGAATTACTGAAAAGATGGTCATCGCTTCCGCAGAACGGTTGATTGCCATACGCCACTTTTGTCTAAATAACAGCAGTACTGCAGATATCAAAGTTCCTGCGTGTCCAATTCCTACCCACCATACAAAATTGGTAATATCCCAAGCCCAACCTACGGTCTTGTTTAATCCCCAAGTTCCAATTCCAGTGGATATGGTGTATATAATACAACCCACTCCCCAAAGAAATGCTGTAAGTGCAATTCCAAAAACAATCCACCACTGCTTATTGGCCGTCCCTTCAACTGGAGCTGCTACATCCACAGTTACATCATGGTAGGACTTATCTCCAGTGACGAGTGGTTTTCTAATGGGTGCTTCGTAATGCGATGCCATACGGTCTATTTTTCTAAACTAAATTATACCTCGTCGGTATTTCTAACTTTAACATGATACATTACATTGGGTTTAGTTCCAACATGTTCCAGCAAGTGGTACATGCGATCATCCTCATGTAATGCAGCTACTTTACTTTCTTTATCGTTGATGTCACCAAAAACCATTGCTCCTGTAGTACACGCATTGGAACAAGCAGTTTGGAAAGTACCATCTTTAATTTCTTCTCCTTTTAGTTTGGCGTCAAGAATTGTTTTTTGTGTCATTTGAATACACATCGAACATTTTTCCATAACCCCACGTGAACGAACAACTACGTCAGGATTCAATACCATACGTCCTAAATCATTATTCATATGATAGTCAAATTCATCATTCTTGTTGTACAAGAACCAGTTGAAACGACGCACTTTGTAAGGACAGTTATTTGCGCAATAACGAGTCCCTACACAACGGTTGTAAGCCATGTGATTCTGACCTTGTCTTCCATGGGAACTAGCAGCAACAGGACATACTGTTTCACAAGGAGCATGATTACAGTGCTGACACATTACAGGTTGGAAAGCGATCTGCGGATTGGCAGAAGCCTGCTCCATCTCTCCAAACGTACTCAAAGAATCTCCTATTCCGGAGATCGCATCTTTAGTTTCATTATCTCCCTCAAAAGTTGTAGCTGAGGAATAGTAACGGTCAATGCGCAACCAGTGCATATCTCGTGATTTACGTACTTCATTTTTCCCAACCACTGGAACATTATTCTCTGCATGACAAGCGATGACACAGGAACCACATCCAGTACATGAATTTAAATCAATGGATAGATTGAAATGATGCCCTATGCTTCGATCAAATTCTTGCCATAGATCAACTTCTGGTGAGGTTACATCAAATTCAATATGATTTTTGGATACTTGAGGAATTTTATTCCAATACTTTTTATCTTTGGTATTGAACACCTCCAGTGTAGTTTCTTTAACAATATCACCACGTCCCATAAGAGTGTTGTGCAATTGAACACATGCAAATTCGTGAACTCCATCAGCAGCTTTAATTTGCACTGCCTGAACTTTTTGAGATCCTTCATACAAAGCATATGCATTCACTCCCGTTTGCATTTCAGGTTTCAGACCCATTCGCTCTCCATATCCAAAAGATAGCCCAACGGTTCCTTTTGCTTGACCTGGCTGAACGATTACAGGTAATTTTATTGTTTTTTCACCTACAGTTATCGTGGCATAACTTCCATTTAAAGCTCCATTTGCAGTATTGGAGTTTACCAAACCTAATCCTTTAGCATCAGCCATAGAAATAGTTAGGTAGTTATCCCAACTTACACGTGTAATTGGATCTGGAAATTCTTGTAGCCATGGGTTATTTGCTTGTTGACCATCTCCCATTCCAGTTTTGGTATATAAAACCAAACTCATTTCTGGAGAAGTAGCTGTTCTTAGCGATGCAACATTTAATCCTGAAAAATCAGCCGCTTTATTTTGTGTTGAAGTAGTTGTAGAAAAACAACCATCATGTAATGCTTTACTCCATGAGGTTGAACCTAAAACAGTTTCATTCCAATGCGCCTTAATTACTTCGTAATATTTTGTATTCTGACCTCTCAATTTCAAAAGTACATCTTGAAATTGTTGTGTATCAAACAAAGGTCGAATGGTTGGTTGTGCTAAGGCAAAGTGCCCTGCCTTCATTTCATAATCTCCCCAAGACTCAAGATAATGTGGTGTAGCCGCAATAAACTTTGATGCAGCAGCAGTTTCGTCTTTCTTGGAAGCAAAAGATAAAGAAAATTCCAAATTCTTGATTGACTCTGCTAGCGCACTACCATTTGCAGTTGTGAATACTGGGTTTACACCAACTGTGATTAATCCTTTAACAGCTCCACTTTGAATATCAGCAAAAGCTTTATGCGCTGCAGCTGAATTTCCTTGACGAATTAACTTTGGACTTTCGGGTTGGAATGCATTACTTTTTATTAATGTATTAATAGCTAAAACGATACTCTGAGCCGTTTCATCTTCAATTCCAGTTACAATTACTCCATCTGAACCTGCAGCTTTCAACTTTTTAATGGCTTTATGAGCTGCCTCTTTTAATGGAGCAGATAAAGTACTATTTGAAGAAGACCCTGTCAAGCTATCGTAGATGTAAGCTAAAATATTTTTTTGTTCTCCTGGTGTACAGGGAACACGATGGTCAGCATTGGCTCCAGATAAAGACATATTGGATTCAAACTGGGCATGCCATAGCATTTCTGCTTTTCCATGGTCTTTGTGTGGTACTTTAGCAGTTGCATATCCTTTCGCATAACCACCCCCTTGCCAATCACCAAGAAAATCAGCATCAATAGCTACCAATGCTTTAGCTTTTGAAAAGTCATAATCAGCTAATCCTCTGCTACCATAGTGGTTTTCGTAGGCATTAAGCGCTTCTTCTGATGAAATCGCATCGTAGATTACGTGCTTAATATTAGGATAAGCTTTTACAAAATCATTTATGATTTTGTGTGAAGTTGGACTTGCTAATGTTGGGGTCAATAAAATAACTTCTTTATTGGTTGCAGCAAAAGCTTTCAACATAGCTCCTGTTTGGAGGTAAAAATTATCCCAACTGATCTCCTCACCGTTTGCCTCTGGTCCTTGAAGACGCATAGTATCATAAAGTGATAATACCGAAGCATGAACACGGGCATTTGCCACACCAAGTGTTGGTGCATCTGGGTTACTCTCAACCTTGATTGGTCTACCTTCTCTTGTTTTGATTAAGATACTTCCAAAATCAAATCCATCAGCAATTGTAGTTGCATAATAATTTGCAATACCGGGTCTTATTTGTTCTGGCTGAACAACATAAGGAACCGATTTGATGACTGGTCCTTCACATGCTGCAAGTGTTGCTGCAGCGGTACTAAAACCAACATACTTTAGAAAATCACGTCGCGAAGTAGTACTCTCTTCTAACGTTTTTTCATCACTTAAAAAATCCTCTGGAAGTTTGGAAACAAATTCATTTTCCTCCAACTTCTTAACCTCTTCATTTTCAGGGTTAAGTTGTTCAATGTTTTTCCAGTATGTTTTATTTGATGCCATAAGCCTTTCTTGATCGCCTTTTAATAGTGACATTTACCACATTCTAAGCCACCCATTTGAGCAACTGTTAATTTCTCTACTCCGTATTTCTTGGAAAGAGATTTATGAATTTTAGCGTAATATTCATTGCTTTCCACTTTTACATTTGTTTCTCTGTGACAATTAATACACCATCCCATGGTTAATGGAGAGTATTGATACATAATTTCCATCTCCTCTACAGGACCGTGACATTTCTGACATGCAATTTCTCCAACTTCAACATGCTGAGCATGATTGAAATAAACAAAGTCTGGTAAATTATGAATACGCACCCATTTTACTGGCTGTGTCTCTCCAGTATATGCTTGATTGGTTTCATCCCAACCTACTGCAGCATATAGTTTTTTAATTTCTTTCGTATAGAAGTCTTTAGTGTATCCATTCTCTAAATCTTCTTCGCCATTGTATTCTGCAATATTTTGATGGCAATTCATACATACATTTAAAGATGGAATCCCTGAATGCTTTGATACTCTTGCTGATGAATGACAGTATTTACATTCAATCTGATTTGCTCCCGCGTGTATCTTGTGTGAGTAATGGATTGGCTGCACAGGCATATACCCCTGGTCAACTCCAACTTGCATAAAAAAGCCGTATACAAAATAAGCACTGCTCAATAATAGTAGGACTACACTAACCATTACTAAGAATTGGTTTTGAACAAAAGCAACCCAGATTGGAGTTCTTTTTGGTTTTGCAGGTGGCGTGATATCAACTCCGCTAGCCGCTGCAATTCGAATCAAAGTCTTTTGAACCAAGAAAAGCATTACGACTAAAACCAAGAAGATTAGCGCTAAGGCAATTAAAATAAGTGTGTTGCTAATTCCAGAATCTCCTGCTGAAGCTGCAACTGGAGCACTGGCTACTGCTACTGGAACAGGTGGTGTATAATCTGTGTAGGCAATAATATTGTCAATATCAGTTTTGGATAGCTGAGGGAAAGAGGTCATTACTGAACCATTATATTCTTCGTAAATCGCTACAGCTTGTGCATCACCAGACTTGACCATGGCAGTACTGTTCTTTATCCAACTGTACAACCACTCTTTATCGTACTTGGCAGAGACACCCTTTAAGGCTGGTCCTACTGCTCTTTTATTAAGTTTGTGACACGCAGCACAATTTGCATTAAATAGTTTTTTACCTGCTTGTATCGCAGCATCGTCTTGTGCAAATGCTGAAAAAGAGGTCAAAAGACTTATTAAAAATAATAACGGGAAAATGAAGGATTTGATATCTCTATTCAGATTTATCCTAACTGCAGTTTGTATTGTGTGCTCCAAAATTTCTTTCTAAAAATCACGACAAAAATAAGATATAGCAGCCTTTTTTAACACCTTAGAAAATAAGATTTTTATAATTTATAACCGTTCTAAATAAGGCTTTGGGTTTGTTAAATTAAGTTGTTCTAAGAATAAATTTTTGTTTTTTTGCATTATGAAAAAAGTAGCTTGTAAATCCCTTTATTTATTGTTTTTCTTAGGAATTAATTTTTTTTCTTACGCTCAAGAGGGTAATATAAACATTAAACAAGATCCTAAAATAGACAGTTTATTAAACAAAAAAATAGAATTAGATCGAGAACGCTATTCAAAAGAATATTACACACTTCAATTGTATTACGGAACCCTTGAAAAAGCAAATGAAATCTTAGATGTTTCTAGAGAAAAATTTCCAGATATTACAGCAGAATTAAGTTTTGAAACCCCAAATTACAAAGTGCATGCAGGGCGATTCAAAGATAAGATCAAAGGCCTAAAGACGCTTGATACACTAAAGCGAATCTTCCCTTCTGCGTTTCTATTGGTAAAGAAAAAACCTTAAAGAGATTTTTTAACCGCTATTTCTTGGAAACCTTCAATGACATCATCCACCTTAATGTCGTTGTAATTTTTGATCTGTAGTCCACAATCATATCCTTTTGCAACTTCTTTTGCATCATCCTTAAATCGCTTTAACGAGATAAGAGAACCAGTGTGTATTACAACACCTTCTCTAATGATACGAATTCCAGAGTTTCTCAAGATTTTCCCTGTAGTTACCATACATCCTGCTATAGTACCAATTTTAGAAATCTTAAAGGTTTCACGAATTTGTGCAGTTCCTGTGATTTCCTCACGCATTTCTGGTGAAAGCATCCCTTCCATTGCATCTTTGATATCATTAATCGCATCGTAAATAATGGAGTAAGATCTGATATCAATTTCTTCTTTATCTGCAATCATACGGGCATTCCCCATAGGACGAACATTAAATCCAATTACAATAGCATCTGATGCAGAAGCTAAAAGAACATCTGACTCAGTGATTGCCCCAACACCTTTATGTATGATGTTGATCTCAATTTCACCTGTAGATAATTTCTGCAATGAATCTGTCAATGCTTCAACTGAACCATCAACATCTCCCTTAAGAATAATATTTAATTCCTTAAAGTCTCCCAAAGCAATCCTTCTTCCAATTTCATCTAAGGTAATATGACGTTGAGTACGAACACTTTGCTCACGAATTAATTGCGTTCGTTTTGCAGCGATTTGTTTTGCTTCTTTTTCATCTTCTAAAATCACGAAATTATCTCCTGCTTGGGGAGCTCCGTCAAGACCTAGAATTGAAACCGGTGTTGCTGGAGGTGCTTCGTTTAGATTTACACCACGTTCGTTAACAATGGCTTTTACTTTTCCACTGTGCTTCCCTGCAAGCATATAATCTCCCATTTTCAAGGTTCCATTTTGAACTAAAACAGTAGACACATACCCACGTCCTTTGTCCAAAAAGGCCTCTACTACAGTTCCGCGAGACTTTCTAATTGGATTGGCTTTTAATTCGAGAAGCTCTGCTTCTAATAAAACTTTTTCTAAAAGCTCATTTACTCCAATTCCTTTCAAGGCAGAAACATCTTGAGACTGGATTTTACCACCCCATTCTTCTACCATTAAGTTCATCCCTGCAAGGGCTTCCTTAATTTTATCTGGATTGGCATCTTGTTTATCAATTTTATTTATTGCAAATATAATTGGAACACCAGCTGCTTGGGCATGACTAATTGCCTCCTTTGTTTGCGGCATAATATCATCATCTGCTGCAACAACAATGATGGCGATATCTGTTACTTGTGCTCCACGAGCACGCATGGCGGTAAAGGCTTCGTGTCCAGGTGTATCTAAAAAAGTGATTTTTTGTCCACTTTCTAAGGTCACTCCATAAGCACCTATGTGCTGAGTAATTCCTCCAGACTCTCCTGCAATTACATTCTCTTTTCTAATGTAATCAAGTAAAGATGTTTTTCCGTGATCTACATGCCCCATTACAGTTACAATAGGCGCACGAGGCATCAAATCTTCTTCCGAATCTACTTCATCTACAATATTTTCTTCTAAGTCTGCTTTTTCAAAAGAAACCTCATAACCAAACTCATCTGCAACAATACTTAGTGTTTCTGCATCTAAACGTTGATTCATGGTTACCATTATACCAAGGCTCATACACGCTGAAATGATCTCAGTAGAACTGATTTCCATCATAGTTGCAACTTCACCAACAGTAATAAACTCTGTGACCTTGAGCAATTTACTGTCAGCTTCAATCTGTGCCATTTCCTCTTCAGATTTCTGACGGTGTTGGACACGTTTGTCACGACGGTATTTCGCTCCTTTGGATTTATTAGATTTCCCTTGAAGTTTTTCAAGAGTCTCTCTAATTTGTTTTTGTACTTCTTCTTCTGTAGGCTCTTCTTTCTTGACAACTTCTTGTCTTGGACCTCTTCGATTGTTTTGTTTGCCAGTATTGTTATTCCTGGTGTTTTTACCGCCTCCACTATTTGGTGATGGTTTTACATCTTTACTGATACGTTTTCGCTTTCTTTTGCGCGCATCTTCAACGGTTTTTTCCTTTTTGTTGACTTCATCAAGATTAATCATCTGACCTGTTTTCTTTGGTCCGGATAACTTTTGATACTGTGTCGTTAACGTTTCTTTTTCTGGCTCACCTTCTGTTGCAGTCATAGGACTTGCTTCTGGTTTCTTTTCTTTAACCTCAGCAACTATCTCAGGTTTTGTTTCTTTTGGCTTTTCAGTTGCAACAGTTTCTTTAGGAGTTTCTTTCTCCTTGACCTCGGGTGTAATTGACTCCGTTTTAGCTTCTACTTCTTCATTTAAAGGTTCAACCCCTTTTGGAGGATCTTGTTTTGGCTGTTTTTTCTGACTCCCTAAAGAATCCAAGTCAATCTTACCTAAAGTTTTGGGCTTTTCAATCGCTATACGATTTGATCTTTGCGCTTCTATTTTAGCTATTTGATCTAAACGTTCCTGCTCTTTTTTCTCTTGAATGATACGTAGGTCTTCTTTCTCTTTACGCTTTTCTTCACTCACTTCATGAGATGCATCTTTTTTGGATTTATCTGTTTGAAATTCATCCAAAAGAGAATTGTACACTTTAGTAGTGATTTTTGTGGTAGGACGCGCTTCAACGTCCATTCCTTTTTGAGCTAGAAATTCGACAGCACGATCCAGGGAAATATTTAATTCCCTTAACACTTTATTTAGTCGAATACTCGGTTGGTCAGCCATATATTAATTTCTGTTTACAAAAATAACAATAATTTTTGCAGTCTATTCTTCAAATTCTTCTTTTAGGATTCTAAGCACGTCATCAACCGTCTCTTCCTCAAGATCTGTACGATTAATAATATCGGCTTTTTCTAATTCTAAAATACTTTTAGCGGTATCTAAACCTACTTTTTTGAATTCTTCAATAATCCATCCTTCGATTTCATCGCTGAATTCTTTTAATTCAATATCCTCTTCTACACCTTCTCTAAAGACATCAATTTCATAACCAGTTAACTTTCCAGCTAATCTGATGTTGGTTCCGCCTTTACCAATTGCCTTAGACACCTCTTCAGGGTTTAAAAACACTTCTACTCTTTTTGTTTCCTCATTAATTTTTAATGAATTCACTTTTGCTGGACTCAGCGAACGAGAAATAAATAACTGCAGGTTATTTGTGTAGTTGATAACATCAATGTTTTCATTTCCAAGTTCTCGAACTATCCCATGAATACGTGATCCTTTCATTCCAACACAAGCTCCCACTGGATCAATTCGATCATCATAAGAATCTACAGCAACTTTTGCTTTTTCTCCAGGAATACGTACCGCTTTTTTGATGGTAATTAATCCATCAAAAACTTCTGGAATTTCTTGTTCAAATAATTTCTCTAAGAAAATAGGTGAGGTTCTTGAAAGAATAATTCTAGGTTTATTCCCTCTTAATTCAACCATTTCAATGATCCCTCTTACATTATCCCCTTTTCTAAAGAAGTCGCTAGGAATTTGTCTGTCTTTGGGTAAAATAATTTCATTCCCATCATCATCAAGAAGAATAATCTCTCTACTTCTTATGTGATGAACTTCTGCAGTATATAAATCGCCTTCTCTATCTTTAAATTGCTTAAAAATGGTAGTACTATCGTGCTCAAAGATTTTAGCTACAAGGTTTTGTCTCAGGTACTGAATCGTTCTTCTCCCTAAATCGACAAGCTTTACCTCTTCAGAAACATCTTCCCCTACCTCAAAGTCGGGCTCAATCAAGCGTGCTTCTTTTAATTCAATTTCTTGATTTGGATCTTCTACAGCACCGTCTTCAACTACCACACGATTCCTCCAAATCTCCAAATCCCCCTTATCAGGATTAATGATAATATCAAAATTTTCATCTGATCCGAATTTGCGCTTCAATGTATTTTTAAATACATCTTCCAAAATTACCATCAAGGTTACACGATCAATTAATTTGTCATCTTTAAATTCTGAAAAAGAATCAATTAAGGCTAAATTTTCCATATTCAACTATTTTCTATTTAACGAGTACTTTCGCTATATTGATATCTGCGTACGAAAGCGTTTTTTGTTTTGTTACTGTTACTTTTCCTTTTCCCACTGGCTTTGGCTCTCTTTGCTTCCACTCTAATGTGAATGCTTGATCGTCTGCTGCGGTCAAAGTACCTTCTATTGGATTGGTGTCTTCCAAATCCACTTGTAATTTTCGGCCAATATTTTTGATAAACTGCCTGCTGTTTAAAAGTGGGCTCCCCACTCCTGCTGAAGCAACTTCAAGTGAAAAATCATATTCCTCACGGTCTAAATTATGTTCAATTGCTCTGCTGACATTCATACAATCCTTAAGGGTAACACCTTGATCTCCGTCTAGAATGATACGAATGCTATTATCACTTCCGATTTTTAAACTAATCAGAAATAACGTTTTCTCTTCTTCTAAGGAAGCTTCCAATAATGTTTCAACTTTTGAACGAAAATTCATATCAAAAAAAAGAGGGACTTATAGTCTCCTCTCACTTTATTAGTTCGATAATTTTGGTAAATATATAAATTTTACAAGAGTAAATAAAGATTCCCTCTTGTTTTTTCTATTCAGCTTCGCCTTATTTTTTTTAGACATTGGAATTTAATTAATGAATCTAAATATTTTCAATTTCTCAATAAAACACTTTGTAGTAACATCCTGCTGAAATATTACTTAATTTTGAGAACTATGAAATTTGAAAAACGTACTTCTGGAATCCGCTTCACAAAACACAACCCTAAAGTGCAATCCCCTTTTGAACGTCTTTTCGAAATTTTCAAAGAACTCATCACACATACTTCGGGAGATTTTGACGAAGCGATTGACTGGTTACGTGAGTTGGATAAAGAATACCATTTAACCACAGAGGACTATACTATTGAGGATTTCATAGAAGATTTGAAAAATAAATCTTTTATAGAACCCAAAACAGGAAATGGAGGGAAAGAAGATGGTTTTGCATTAACTCCAAAGACTGAAAAATTATTGAGAGAACATGCACTAAATCAAATTTTTGGACAGTTAAAAAAAACAGGTTCTGGAAATCACAAAACAAGCAAAACAGGACAAGGTCAAGATCATACAGGAGAATTCAAAGCCTATCAATTTGGGGATGGTTTGGAAAAAATAGCTGTAACCGAAAGTATTAAAAATGCTCAGATTAGATCTATGGGAAATGATTTTAGTCTTCAAAATGAAGATTTAGTGATTGAAGATTCCTTTTATAAAACCCAAATGAGTACCGTCCTCATGATTGACATTAGCCATAGTATGATTCTTTATGGAGAAGATCGAATTACTCCTGCTAAGAAAGTTGCCATGGCTTTGGCAGAACTTATTACTACTCGCTATCCAAAAGACACCCTTGATATTTTAGTTTTCGGAAATGATGCTCGCCCTATCGCGGTCAAAGACATTCCTTATTTAGAAGTGGGTCCATATCACACCAATACAGTAGCTGGACTCGAATTAGCGATGGATATGTTAAGAAGAAAAAAGAATACAAACAAGCAGATTTTTATGATCACTGACGGAAAACCCAGCTGCTTGAAACTCCCAGATGGCACCTACTACAAAAACAGCGTAGGACTGGATGAAACCATAGTGGAAAAATGTTACAACATGGCACAACAAGCCAAAAAACTACATGTTCCGATTACTACATTTATGATTGCTCAAGATCCTTATCTCAAACAGTTTGTAAGAGAATTTACTGCAGCAAACAAAGGAAAAGCTTTTTTCACTGGACTAAAAGGATTGGGCGAAATGATTTTCGAAGATTATGAAAAAAATAGAAAAAAACGCTTAGAATAACGGATTATGAAAAGAAAAGAAAATACTACGCTTGGTGCCTTAAAGAAAAGCAAATACGCGCCACAAACCATTCAAGAAGAAATGGCGAAAAATCTTCGGGAAAAACTTCAGGAGGGTAGTTCAACATTCGAAGGCTTAATTGGATATGAAAATACAGTAATCCCTGACGTTGAACGTGCCATCCTCTCTGGACACAGCATCAATCTTCTTGGATTACGCGGACAGGCAAAAACACGCTTAGCAAGTCAAATGACAATGTTGCTTGACGAATGGGTACCTATGGTTGAAGGCTCAGAAATCAATGATGATCCCTTACAACCAATTAGTAATGATGCAAAACAAAAAATCGAAGAATTAGGGGATAAAACACCTGTTAGTTGGCTACATAGAAACGATCGCTTTTTTGAAAAATTAGCCACTCCAGATGTCACTGTTGCCGACTTGATTGGAGATGTTGACCCCATAAAGGCTTCCAATTTAAAACTATCCTATGCAGATGAAAGAGTGATCCATTTTGGAATGATTCCTAGGGCCCACCGTTGTATTTTTGTCCTCAACGAACTTCCTGATCTGCAAGCAAGAATTCAAGTTGCTCTGTTCTCTATACTTCAAGAAAAAGAAATTCAAATTCGTGGTTTTAAATTACGTCTTCCCATTGTTCCACAACTAATTTTTACGGCCAATCCTGAGGATTACACAAATCGAGGGAGTATTGTGACCCCCTTGAAAGATAGAATTGGATCACAAATTTTAACCCATTATCCTCATAACAGGCATATTGCAAAGGAAATAACGACCCAAGAAGTTAAAATAAGTCCAAGTCAAAAAGAAACTATTCACATTCCAGAATTGGCACGTGACATCATTGAACAAATAGGATTTGAGGCTAGGAAAAGTGAATATGTAGATTCTAAAAGTGGGGTGAGTGCTCGTATGAGTATTACTGCTATGGAAAATTTAATCAGTACTGCAGAAAGAAGACTTTTGATTAGTGGAGACAAACAAACAAGTATACGCTTGGTTGATTTTCTTGGAGTTATTCCTTCTATAAATGGAAAAATAGAATTGGTTTATGAAGGAGAACAAGAAGGAGCCGAACAAATTTCATATCACTTGATCTCTGAATCCATCAAAACTCTTTTCCCTGACTATTTTCCAAAAATAGAAAAGCTTCAAAAACAAGATGAAGAAGGACCATATGATACACTTTTAGGCTGGTTCTTTCAAGACAACCAACTGTTTTTAGAGGATGCCTTAAATGAGAAGGACTATCAAGAGGCATTAAATGAAATTACTGGAATAAATTCAATTCTTCAAACACATCAACCCGAATGCGACACGAAAGACTTATGTTTTATGATGGAATTTCTATTATGGGGATTAGAGTCTTTTAAAAAGCTTAACAAATACAGAACTTTAGAAGGATTTCAATTCAAAGATTCATTAGGCAGTTATATTAGTGGCTTGTAAAAAAATTGCTATTATTGTAATCATTAACTTGTCTCAAAACAGCTACACCTAATCGCCCCGATAGTTGATTAAAAAATGATCCATAATTCATTGATGTTAAAGAATCCGATAAAGAGAAAATATTACCCATATACTGCTATTATCAAAACAAATTAATGACATTCAGTAAAAGAAGGTAAAAAACTATATACTAATTCCATCAAAATTGTGATTCAAAACGAAAATGATTTGGAAAGGGAAAAGGTGTTAAAATTAACAACCCCCTGTAAAACAGAGGGTTTGTTAAAGGTAAGAGTTGGCCCACTAGGGCTCGAACCTAGACTCTTCGGTACCAAAAACCGACGTGTTGCCAGTTACACCATGGGCCAAAAGCGATGCAAATTTACATGAAAGTTTTTTTAAGAACAACTTTATTCTAAAAATTAAATCATAATCCTATAAATTTGATTTCATGTAAAATTCAATTTTAATGTCTAACAGAGAAAAAATTCAAATATTCATTACTGGAGGCACCTTTGACAAGAGTTATGATTACATCAATGGAGTGTTATATTTTAAAGAAACACATCTTCCAGAAATGCTCAAAAGAAGTCGTTGTCAATTAAATATTGACTTCAAAACACTGATGATGATGGATAGCCTGGAAATGGGAGACAACGAAATTGAACAAATTATCGAAGCTTGCAAAAATTGTACTAGCAATAAAATTATTATAACACACGGCACTGATACGATTACCAAAACAGCAAAAGCCCTGGCTAAAGCTGAGCTAAAAGACAAGACAATTTTATTGACTGGGGCAATGATTCCTTATGCATTTGGTAGTTCCTCCGATGGATTCTTTAATTTAGGTTGCGCCTTGGCCTATGCTCAAACGTTAAGTCCTGAGGTATACATTACAATGCAAGGACAATATTTCCTTTGGAATGGAGTGAAAAAAAATAAAGCATTAGGTCTTTTTGAAGAAGTTTAAATTTTTTAATCCCATGTTAAACACTAGGAAATGATTTTGTCTTCCTTGATTTATGCTTACATTCGTTGCACTAATTTGAAAGACCAAAATGACTGAAAAAACCTATCGAATCTATAACCTCGGCTTGGGCTGGACTGTATTTACGATTGCCCTTTTTACTTTTGGAAGTACCGTGGAACCTACAGCTAGTTTTTGGGATGCGGGTGAATATATAGCTACCTCGGCAAAATTACAGGTTGGACACCCTCCAGGAGCCCCATTCTTTCAAATGATGGGAGCCTTTTTTGCTCTATTTGCCACTGGCCAACAAAACATTGCGGTCATGGTAAATTTCATGTCTGTTTTTTCAAGTGCTTTTACTATTCTCTTTCTTTTTTGGACTATCACATTATTATTAAAAAAATTATCCTCTTTCAAAACTTTAGATTCAACTTCAGAACGAATTGGTTTTTTCGGAAGTGCTGCAGTGGGGGCTCTTGCTTTTTGTTTTTCTGATAGTTTCTGGTTCAATGCAGTAGAGACAGAAGTATACGCAATGGCAACCTTGATTTTGTCTGTACTATTTTGGATGGGACTCCGATGGGAACAAGAAATGAATACCGCCAGAGGCGACCGCTGGCTCTTAATGATTGCCTTTGTAATAGGACTTTCTTTTGGGGTTCATTTTATGGGACTTCTTACGATTCCTGCAATTGGAATGATCTATTATTTTAAAAACTACAAAACAGTAACCGTCAAAGGTTTTATTTACGCCAATCTCATTGCTACAGCAATTCTCTTATTCATATTTAAGTTACTTCTTCCATTAACACTTGCTTTCTTTGGAAATGCTGAAGTATTTTTCGTTAATTCAATTGGACTTCCCTTTAACAGTGGAACACTAATAGCTGCGTTACTTTTTATCGCATTTTTCTATTTTAGTTTAAAACTCACGAGTAAGAAAAAATGGATCAATTTGAACACAGGAGTGCTTTCTGTTTTGTTTGTATTGATTGGATTTTCGTGTTGGATTATGATCCCCATAAGGGCCAATGCAAATACAGTAATCAACGAGAACTCTCCCTCTGATGCGCGTTTATTATTAGCCTACTATAACTTAGAGCAGTATCCAGAGACTAAGTTGTTTTATGGACCCATGTTTTCTGACATCTACGCAGGTCAAGATCCTTCGGAACCTTTTATTGATGACAAACCCAAATACGAAAGAGATTATGAGTCTGGACGGTATAAAATTGTAAATTTTTGGAAAGATGCACGATTCAACTCCAATAGTGCACACAATGGATTTCTTCCTAGACTTTGGAGTAGCGATCACGCAGGAAATTATATGAATTTTACGGAACCTCTAGAGTTTTCTATAAAATCTTCTTACCGATCCAATCCACAGCTACAGCAAAAAATAAATGAATTTAGAGAAGAAATTGCCGATGGAAGCATCTCTGGTGATCAATACCATGATTTTCTAAAACAATACAGTCCTTATTTAAACATCGAAAAACCTTCCTTTATTTCCAATTTAAAATTCTTTTTTGAGTATCAGTTAGGATATATGTATTGGCGTTACTTCATGTGGAATTTTACTGGACGTCAAAACGACAAACAAGGGGAATACAATGTTTTGAATGGAAATTGGCTAAGCGGAATTCCTTTTATAGATGAAATTCGTTTAGGAAATCAAGCAGAACTTCATGAAGATGCACTCAATAATAAAGCAAGAAACACCTATTACTTTTTACCCTTTATTTTAGGACTTATCGGACTATATTTTCTATATCAACAAGATCCAAAACGGTTTTGGGTACTGATGCTCTTTTTCCTTTTTACAGGAATCGCATTAAAAGTATATCTAAATGAACGTCCTTTTGAACCTCGAGAGCGAGATTATGCTCTTGTCGGATCTTTTTATGTGTATGCAATCTGGATTGGGTTGGGTTGTATGGGATTAATTCATTGGGCACAACAATTTATTAAATCCAAAAGTGTACCGCCTGCTTTTGTAACAATTTGTTTGTTGGCCGTTCCACTCTTAATGGGATCTCAAAACTGGGATGATCATGATCGCTCTGATCGATATACCGCACAATCAATGGCGCGTTCCTATCTACAATCGATTCAAAAAGATAAAGGTGCAATGATATTTACGATTGGTGATAATGACACCTTTGCGCTTTGGTATGCACAAGACATTGAAGGATATCGTACTGATGTACGTACCATTAATTCCAGTCTTTTGGGTACCGATTGGTATATAGATCAAATGAAACGAAAAACCTACGAGAGTGAACCTATTCCCTCTCAAATGACACATGATCTTTATGCATACGGAGTTCGAGATGTCATCCGATATCAGCCAGTGCTGGATTCAGTACGTTGGGACATTAAAGATTTGATGAACTGGATAGCAAGTGATCATCCACAAACCAAGATTAAAGACTTAATGCGAAAAACCGGGAATGATATCAACCAACTTCCCGAAAGTCAACAAGAGGGTGTTTTTTACCCTACACGCAAAATAAGAATCCCAGTCAATAAAGAAAATGTGCTTAAAAGTGGAGTTGTCAATCCAGAAGATGCAGATAAAATTGTTCCGTTTATCGATATTGATTTACCTGAAAGTGCCATCCTTAAAAACCAGATGATGATGTTGGATATCGTGGCCAATAATGATTGGGAACGCCCTATTTATTTTACTGGTGGAAGCTATTCAGATTCTGAATACCTGTGGATGAAAAAGTACCTTCAATTAGAAGGACTCGTCTATAAATTGGTTCCTATAAAAACAGATTTAGGCAAAGACAATCCCTATTTAATGGGTCGTATTGACGCTGATTTAATGTACGATATTGTAATGCAATGGGACTGGGGAAATTCTGAAAGTCAAGAAATTTATCACGACCCTGAAACAAGAAAAAATAGTATTTCCTTTAGAAGTAATATGGCGCGTCTTTCAGAACAATTAATCAATGAAGGAAAGAATGAAAAAGCCAAAAAGGTAATTGATTTAGCTTTAGAAAAAATGCCTTTGGATTATTTTGGTTTCTATAGCTTGCTTGTTCCTTTTGTGGACGGATATTACCGTATAGATGAAAATGAAAAAGCACAAGAACTATCAAGAAACATTGGCTTTAAGTACAGTGATCGTCTAAGCTATTTTGCTTCTTTGGACGCGGATTTACAATATTCCTTAGGGGAAGAAATCATTACAGAAATTGAACGCTATCGCACCCTGATAGAAGCAGATTTAAAACATGCCGAAAAAGCGAATTTACTCCCCACTCTGAATCAATTTATGGATGCTGCTAATCCCTTTAAATATCTTTACGGTGATTATGAGTTCTACACCAGTTTAATTGATGTAGCTGAGGGATATTTTATAATAAATGAAACCAAAATAGCTGAATCATTAAGTTCTCGTATTGCTGCAGCATTCAGAAAGCGTCTCCAAATTTACAGCCAGTTTTCTCAAGACAATCAATTATTATTGGAAGATAGAATCAAAAATGAATTTTTAAACTATAATTATTTGCTTCAACAGATCAAAAATTATGGAAGTGACACTTTCTTTGAAAATCAAGAAACACTATACAACGAAAGCATCAAATTATTTACTGCAACCCTCTACTCTGAAGAAACTGAGTAAGGAAGGAAATTAACCAACATGATCTTTTAAAAGGCTAATTAAGGTATTGGCATCTTGCTCACCGCTTTGCCTCCAGACCATTTCGCTATACTTATATATCATTAAAGTAGGTAGAACTTTAACACGAAGGGCCTCAGAAAGTTTATGGTTTTTGTCAACATCAATTTTTATTACCTTGCCTTTGTCACCTAGAGCCGCAGCTACATCCTTTAACACCGGATTTAAATCAACAGAAGCTTCATCTTGCCGATTAAAAACCAACAAAACAGGAATATTTTCGTCCAGTAAATCACCAAATTTTGACATCATTACAACTAATTATTAAAACAAATGTAAAAGAAAAAGGTTAAACCGCTGTTTTTGACTTCTTTAAAGTAATTGATGTTACTTCAGGCCACATCCCAACTCTTCCAGGATAAGCCAGATACCCAAAGCCTCGATTGACATTCAAACGTTGTTTGGGTTGACCATAAATTCCAGCCCATTGTTTATACCTCCATTGAACAGGACTCCACTTGATCCATCCAGGAATATCAATTCCAAATTGCATTCCATGAGTATGTCCACTTAAGGTTAAATGAACATTATAAGGATGTGGTAAAACTTCAGCCTCCCAATGTGAGGGATCATGAGACATTAAAATTTTAAAGTCTTCGGCAGCTACATTTTCAAGTGCCTTATTAAGGTTGCCCGCTTTTTTAAAACGCCCTGTACCCCAATTCTCTACTCCTACTATAGCAATTCGTTGACCGCCTTTTTCTATAAAACGTGATTCATTTAATAAAAGATCCCAACCCATCTTCTTTTGAGCAGCATAAAGATCTTTCATGTTTTGATCTTTAGCTTCCTTGGAATCCCAATGTGTGTAGTCACCATAGTCATGGTTACCTAAAATTGAGTAAACTCCTTGTGGAGCTTTAATTTCTCCAAAAACTGAAGTCCAAGGAAGTACTTCTTCCGATTTATTGTTTACTAAATCTCCAGTAAAAAGAACTATATCCGATTGTTGTTTGTTGATTAAATCTACTCCATATTTAACTTTTTTGGGATTGTCAAAACTCCCGCTATGTATGTCTGAAATTTGGGTAATCTTAAAACCATCAAAGGCATCGGGCAAATCGTCATATTCCAATACATAAGACAAGACCTTATAATTGTATCGTCCACGATACATTCCATAAAGTAATGAAGTAAAAGGAATGGCAGCAAGTCCAATAGCCAATTGAGATAAAAACTTTCGTCGCTCAGGAAAAAAGTTACTTTGTCCTGGCATTTTAAAAAAGTAAGCATAAATGGATTGTGGTACTCGAATAATATCTTCTGCCATTAACACCAAAGTGATCAAAGCTTGAAAGGTAAAAAGAGTAATAAAAAGACCGATAGCATACATTAATTTTGGTTCCATATTATCGGGTCTTTCCAAAATCAAGGAATGCAGTAATAAATTGCCTACAATTACGATAACCACAACACCATAAACCATCCAAATCCAACGGTTTGCTGTGATCGTTTTAATCCCTTGGAAAGCATACCACTGAAGTATAGAGAAGATTAAGATAGTGACGATCCATCTCATAGTTTATTTTTTTTGTAAAGGTAATGAGTTCGTGTAAAAAACTAGGGGATAATTAGCCTCCAATATCTTGCGCCATTCGCAATGCCTTACCATCGGACAAACTCGCAACAAAACAAGTTGCATTCAAAAGAGTTTGGTAAAGGGTTTCACCTACAATAGGAGTTCCCTCACTCACAAGGGATAAAATTAATTCATCGTGAGAATTAGGTGCCCCTTTAAATTGTCTAACTGCAGCATGGGTGTAATGGCTTAATAAAGTTGTAATCGCACGATGTCCTACCACCTCTTTCTGCACCACCTCTTTAGATTGGTAAATATTTTTAACACTCAGTGTAATGATATCTTGAATCTGTGCTTTGTATTTACTCTTTTCTAAAAGTGCAAGATCAAATGTACCTGCCAAAATAGCCTCTTCATTGGCAATGAAAATTTTGACGGCATCTTGAATTAAACTATTAATTGCTAGGGCTCTCAAATAACTCAATCGCTGAGGCTTGTGTATCAATTGAGCATACTTTTTGGAATCGATTTGATCTCTTACTAAATTGATTAAATACTCTAAAGCATAATCTTCAGAAATCCAACCCAAATTAATTCCATCTTCAAAATCAATGATTGTGTAACAAATATCATCCGCTGCTTCAACCAAATAGGTTAAAGGGTGACGTACAGGGCCTTTTTGAACAGGGAGTGAAAGCTCTTCGACTAATTCATCAAAAAAAGGTTTTTGTGCTTGAAAATATCCATATTTTTTATCTGCAACATGAGTTGTGGGTTTAATTGGTAAACTCCCTTTTGGATATTTAATAAAGGCTCCCAAAGTAGCATAACTAAGACGTAATCCTCCTGGAGTCCCTATTTGTGACTCTGTTAAAATTTTAAGTCCATTGGCATTTCCCTCAAAGTCACATAGATCTTGGAACTCAAATGAACTCAATTCTTTTTTGAAAATAGAGCCTCCACCTGTTTTAAAAAAATGTCCAATCGCTTTTTCTCCACTATGCCCAAAAGGTGGGTTTCCGATATCATGTGCTAATGCGGCTGCGGCAGTAATTGCACCAAAATCATTGGGCTGGTATCCTAAAGCTGCCTGAAGATGAGGATGCTTTTCTAATATTGCCTTTCCAGCAATTCTTCCTAGGCTTCTTCCTACTACAGAAACTTCCAAACTATGAGTAAGACGGGTATGTACAAAATCGGTTTTTGAAAAAGGAATGACTTGTGTTTTATCTTGCAAACTTCTAAAGGCGTTTGAAAATACAATTCGATCGTAATCCACTTCAAATCCTAGACGTAAATCGTCCTGTTCAATCCTTAGTCGTTTATTGCTGTCACCAAAGCGTTTTAATGATAATAATGATTCCCAATTCATGATACAAATCTAACATTCTTAAACAGTATGTTAACTAAACTTTAAATTAAAATGCCATTCATAACCTTAACTTAATAATTAAGCAAGTAAAATTAACTTTAGGATAAAACAGAGTTGATATTCTCAGGATACTTTAGCACCATATAAACCAACAATTAAAATTTTACAGATGAGAACATTTAAATTTAAACTTTTATTTCTATTCACACTACTTTCATTATTTTTAGCTTGTTCAGAAGAAGAGCCAATCATTGAGTATGTTACGGTTATTGAAACGGTTACTGAAACAGTTGAAACCGTGGTAGAGGTTAATCCTTATAATGATAGTACTTTAGAAGGAAGCATCACTTCTGATTTAACCTTGGATGCATCCAAAATTTGGTTACTAAAAGGACGTGTCGCTGTTACAGAAGGAGTAACGCTAACAATTCCTGCTGGAACGATCATTAAGGCCGCTGCTGGAACAGGAGCCGATGCCTCAACACTTATTATTGCAAGAGGTGCAAAATTAAATGCTCTAGGAACAAATGAAGCTCCTATCGTCTTTACATCGATTTCGGACAATATTTTACTAGGGGGAACTTATCCTAGTAATGGTCCTTCACTAAGTGTGGAATCAAGAGGGCTTTGGGGTGGTTTGATTATTCTTGGAAAAGCTCCATCCTCATTTGCTGGAGATGTAACTGAACTTCAAATTGAGGGAATTCCAACTTCTGATATTAATGGATTATACGGAGGAATCGATCCAACTGATAATTCAGGAACAATACAATTTGTTTCCATCCGTCATGGAGGTGCTGAAATTGGAGAAGGAAATGAGATCAATGGTTTGACTCTTGGAGGAGTTGGATCAGGAACCACAATTGATCATATTGAAGTTATCGCCAACGTTGATGATGGGATCGAATTTTTTGGAGGTACTGTTAATGCTTCAAACTTGTTGATTTGGGGACAAGGAGATGATGCTTTGGATATTGATCAAGGATACGCAGGAACAATTGATGGAGCTTATATCATCCTAGAAGCTGCATCCGATCATGGTCTTGAAATAGATGGTCCTGAAGGCTCAGCTCCAGGAAGTTTTACCCTAAAAAATACAACCGTTGTTGGAGCAACTCTTAATTGTAATGCTTCAGGTGTAGATGGTGAAATGGCTGATTTCAGAAAAGGTGCAACTGGAAATTTAATCAATATACTTTTCAAAAATTTTGCAGCAGGTAAAGATGTTGAATTAGATGCAAGTGCAGATGCTGCAAGTTACACCTCAGGAAATTTAAATTTTACTAATATTAATATACAGTATCCTAGTGATAAGGATGGTTTAGTCTGTTCGGATGTCGAAACTTTAAGCCAAATATTTGACGATAAATCAGACGAAAGTTCTTTTGAAAATGACGTCTCAGTATTTGCTCAAATAATCAGCAGTGAAGAAGGTGAAGGAATAACGAACAAATCAGAATTTAGCTGGACTTTTTTCTATCATTAGAGAAACAACAACAATAATAATTAAACCAATTGCCCGAAAAAATTTTCGGGCAATTTCTATTTTATATATCGATCAAAAAAACTTAAATGAAACAATTTCACTTTTTCTTTTTTATTTTACTTTTCAGTTTTATCACCTATTCTCAACAAGGTATTTCAGGAACCTTAATTGATGGTGACTTTAATGAGCCTCTCCCTTTTGCTAATATTTTAGTGAAAGAAACAGGAGATGGAATAACCTCAGACTTTGATGGTAAATATGCCTTTGAATTAAGTGCTGGTACCTACACACTTGTTTTCTCCTATGTAGGCTATGAAACAAAAGAGATCACTAACATCATTGTTAATGGCGATAATTACACCACTACAGATGTGGTTTTAAATAGTGCAGCCGAAGGATTAGATGAGGTGATAGTAACAGTTGAAGCAAGAAGAAATACAGAAACTTCAGTACTTGAAATTCAAAAAAAATCAGCCAGTTTGTTGGATGGAATTTCTGCTCAAGCCTTCAAAAAAATTGGAGCAAGCAATATCGCATCTGCCATCAAAAGTGTTCCTGGTGTTTCTGTTCAAGGGGGAAAATATGTGTATGTGAGGGGTTTAGGTGATCGTTATTCAAAATCTATTCTAAATGGAGTAGATATCCCTGGACTCGATCCAGACCGAAATACGATACAAATGGATTTATTCCCAACCAATATGCTCTCAAATGTGTTAGTAATAAAATCAGCACGAGCAGATTTACCTGCTGACTTTACAGGAGGGGTTATTGATATTGTAACTAAAGAATTTCCAAATCAAGAAGAATTTTCTGTTTCAGTAAGCACTGCATATAACCCTGACATGCATTTCAATTCAAACTATTTAAGTGACAAAAGGAGTCAAACCGATTTTTTAGGTTTTGATGATGGAATACGAAAAAATAAAATTGCAAATAGCTTTTTGGGCAATACGTTTGACCCCCGTTTCAATCAAACACAAGAGGGACTTTCCACTATTAATAAGATCGCAAATCAATTCAACCCCCAAATGGCTCCTGAGCTTGGAACTAGTGATTTAAATTATGGCTTTGGTATTTCCTATGGAAACCAATTCAAATTTGGAGAAGACGAATCAATTGGAATCTTGGGATCACTCTCGTATAAAAATCAACAGTCTGTTTTTGAAAATGCTCAAAACAATATCTACAACTTCAGTCCAAATAAAGAGGTGTATGAATTTGAAGAAAATCGAATTCAATCAGGAACCATAGGAAACCAAAATGTGATTGCAAATGTATTACTAGGAACAACCTATAAATCTGCTTCCACTAAAATTAAATTTAATGCCCTTCACATACAAAATGGTGAAAGCACTTCAGGAAGTTTTAGACAACTGACACGTTTTTCTGACTTTATTGATTTTAATAAATATAATTTAGAATATACAGAAAGAAGTATTTCAAATGGAATACTTTCTGGCTTGCATAATTTTTCAGAAGTAGATTTTAAAGTCGAGTGGACTCTGTCGGGAACCTTAGCAAAGGTTCATGACAAGGATGTCAGAAATACTACTTTCCAAGATGAAGAAGGTGTCTTCAGTTTTCAGGAAAATACGGAACCTAAAAGAATTTGGAGAACACTTGATGAAAATAATCTTGTTTCAAAACTAGATGCAACAAAAAGAATTCAATTTTTAGGATCAAATGCCGTACTTAAATTTGGAATATATCGTTCACAAAAAGAACGAGATTTCTCAATTGCTCAATACTCCGTGAGCTCTACCTACACCTCCGAGCAAGATTGGTCAAATTATGCCGGAGATCCTAACCAACTGTTTAATCCCAACAATATTATTGGACCATCAAATCCTGATGGATCATATATCAATCCACAAACCACTATTCGACAGGATGCTAATTTATTCAATTCGAAACAATTTAACCTAGCAGCTTATGTCTCAAACGAATTTAATATTTCTGAAAAACTTAAATCCATCCTAGGGTTTAGGTTTGAAAACTATCAAGTGCTTTATACGGGAGAAAACAGTCAGTTGGGTCAAATCTATGACAATCAGAAAATTATAAATAAAAGCAACCTTTTTCCTTCTTTAAATTTCATCTACAGTCTAAAAGAAAATCATAATTTACGCTTTGCTTATTCATTGACTACTGCTAGACCAAGTTTTAAAGAAGCTTCTATCGCAGAAATATACGATCCACTATCCAACTTATTCTTTATTGGTAATATCAATATTAGGCCTACTTATATTGATAATTTTGATGTTCGATACGAAGCTTTTGGAGAAAAGGCACAACTATTTGCATTTAGTGCTTTTTATAAAAACTTAACGGATCCCATTGAAATTGGATTTGTAGCGGCTTCTACTTCAAATTACACTCCGCTAAACCTTGAAAACGCTACTGTATTTGGAGTTGAATTAGAATTGAGACGCAATATTAATTCGCTCTTTCCAAGTGTAAGGAATGTAGTTTTCAACTTTAACGGTTCCTATATTATTTCTGATGAAAAGTATAGTGAGGATGAGTTGAAATTAAGAACCTTAGGATTAAGGGAGGGACAAACTATAGGCTCCTCCAGACCGTTACAGGGTCAATCACCTTATTTAATCAATACCGGCTTAGATTATAATAATCAAGAAAAAAACGTACAAATTGGTTTGTATTTCAATGTTCAAGGAAAAACGTTGGAGGTAGTTGGAGATGGCTTTT
>Ga0209603_1000137_pt1 | contig 97649 bp, 101 predicted proteins | sample COGITO_mtgs_1206_FD_184812 | JGI IMG/M metagenome (GOLD analysis project Ga0209603, IMG submission 184812) | Pelagic marine microbial communities from North Sea - COGITO_mtgs_120607 (SPAdes) (version 2) | ecosystem: Environmental > Aquatic > Marine > Epipelagic ...
GCCAATTTGGAGGGGCATTTATTCCAGAAATGTTGTATCCCAATGTCGAAGAATTACGTCAAAATTATTTGAAGATAATGGCGGAACCTGATTTCAAAAAAGAGTTCGACCAACTCTTGAAAGATTATGTAGGCCGACCAACACCATTGTATTTCGCAACACGATTGTCTGCAAAATACAATACCAAGATATACTTGAAACGTGAAGATTTGTGTCACACTGGTGCGCATAAAATCAACAACACCATTGGTCAAATTTTGATGGCTAAGAAACTGAAAAAAAAGCGCATCATTGCGGAAACTGGCGCAGGACAACACGGAGTGGCAACAGCGACTGTTTGTGCTTTAGCAGGCTTGGAGTGTATTGTGTATATGGGCGAAATTGACATTTCACGTCAAGCGCCTAATGTGGCACGTATGAAAATGCTTGGTGCAGAGGTTCGTCCGGCATTGTCTGGAAGTCGTACTCTAAAAGATGCTACAAATGAAGCTATCCGCGATTGGATCAATAATCCTGTGGATACCCATTATATAATTGGAAGTGCTGTAGGACCACATCCCTATCCGGATATGGTTGCCCGTTTTCAGTCGGTAGTATCCGAAGAAACGAAATGGCAATTAAAAAACGTTGAAGGCCGTGAAAACCCGGATTATGTGGTGGCTTGTGTGGGTGGTGGAAGTAATGCCGCCGGCGCCTATTACCACTATTTGAATGAACCTGACGTCAAACTGATTGCCGTTGAGGCTGCTGGAAAAGGGATTTATACTGGCGAAAGTGCAGCGACTTCTGTCCTCGGAAAAGAAGGGGTGATTCACGGCAGTAAAACCTTATTAATGCAAACTACGGACGGACAAATTACAGAGCCTTACTCCATTTCGGCAGGCTTAGATTATCCAGGCGTTGGTCCTATGCATGCGCATTTGTATGAAACCAAACGTGCAGAATTCATTTCGGTGACCGATGATGAGGCGATGACCGCTGGACTGGAATTGTCTCAGTTAGAAGGTATTATTCCGGCAATTGAAACTTCTCATGCGTTGGCTATTTTTGAAGATAAAAAATTCAAACCTGAAGATGTGGTAGTAATTAGTTTGTCGGGACGTGGCGACAAAGATTTGAATACCTATATTGATTATTTTAAACTCTAAGATTGTGAATAGAATACAAGCAAAATTACAAGACGATAAAAAATTATTATCTATTTATTTTACGGCAGGATACCCTAATTTAAATGATACGGTAACAACAATTGAAAACTTAGAGCAAAACGGTGTTGATATGATTGAAATTGGGCTGCCATTTAGTGATCCGTTGGCAGATGGCCCCACCATTCAAGCGAGTTCTACTCAAGCCTTACACAATGGCATGACCTCAACGGTATTGTTTGATCAACTAAAAGACATCCGAAAAACAGTGTCTATTCCTTTAATTTTGATGGGCTATTTTAATCCAATGCTGCAATATGGCGTGGAAGCTTTTTGTAAAAAATGCCAAGAGGTGGGTATTGATGGATTGATCATTCCGGACCTACCCGTTGAAGTCTATCACGAAGAATATAAAGCCATTTTTGAACGGTATGGCTTGCTCAATGTCTTTTTGATTACGCCACAAACCAGCGAAGCACGCATTCGGTATATGGATCGTATTTCGGATGGCTTTATTTATATGGTGAGTAGTGCCAGCACTACTGGAAGTCAGAGTGGCTTTGGAAACATACAAACCGATTATTTTAAGCGTATTGCAGACCTAAAGCTCACCAACCCACAGGTTATTGGATTTGGAATTTCAGATCATGAGACCTTTAGTCAAGCCACGCAATATGCCAAAGGGGCAATTATTGGTAGTGCGTTTATAAATTATGTGACTGCCCATGGGGTGGATGATCTGGGAGCGTTTACAAAACCCTTATTGAACGGTTAAAAGATACTTCACGTATTAAAATCACGTATGTCCTTGGAGGTACGTGATTTTTTTTTTGAGATTTTACTTTTTATACTTACCTTTGACGTTAGTAACGGAAAGCAATACTATGATTGTTTCATTTGGCTCCAAAGAAACCGAACACATTTGGGATGGTATTCGAGTTAAAAAAATGCCTTTGCACATACAAAATGTGGGGCGTCGAAAATTGAGAATGCTTCATAATTCGGCAGATATTATAGACCTGCGCATTCCCCCATCGAATCGACTTGAAAAGTTGACAGGGAATTTAAACGGATTTTATAGCATTCGAATTAATAAACAATGGCGCGTAATCTTCCAATGGAATATAGGAAATGCCAGCAACGTAGAAATAATTGATTATCATTAAAAAATATACAATGGGAAAATTAGCAAATATTCATCCTGGTGAAGTTTTACGCTCAGAGTTTCTTGAGCCTTTAAATATTTCAGCCTACCGACTCTCAAAAGACTTAGGAATTCCACAAACACGAATATCAGAAATCACAAAAGGTAAAAGGCGAATTACTGCGGATACAGCACTACGTTTGAGCAAATACTTTGGGAACTCTGCTCAATTTTGGTTGGGCATTCAAAACGATTTTGACATTGAACAAGAACGCGATGAAAAAAAATATGAGTTAGAAAAAATACAGAAATTTGAAGCTGAAAACGTCGCCTAATTAGATTAGTATTAATTTATTGTAAGAGTATTAAAATCACGTATGTCCTTGGAGGTACGTGATTTTTTTATATATTTATAACTGATTTTGATCCCAAGTCTAAATCTTCATAAGCAGCTTAACCGAAGTTTTAGATCGTATTGTATTGAATACCATAGTGGAAAGGTTCCGATATACGCCTGATTGGGTTGTTATTAGGACCTCTTAATTTAACATAATGGAAATATCGGTACCAGTACCGATATACAGTAGTTGTACCACATTAGAAAAATACTATGAAAAATCTAACAATATTGTTTATTAGTTTATTTTTTGTTAATCTGATATTCGCACAGGAAAGAGTGTTAAAAATAGTGAATCAAGTATCTAAAAAAGAAATAATAATTAAAGAAAATAAAAGAATTAGAATTAAAACAATTGACGGACAAAAAATTTCTGGTCGATTTAAAATAATAGGAAAGGAAACTATCTTTATAAAAAAGAAAAAAATAGAATTAGCTGATATCGAAAAAATAAAACGGAATCCTTTGTTAGTTTCAATAGTTACAAATGGATTATTCATTTATGTAGGAGCAAGTATTGTAATAATTGGAGTAGCTGTAGGTGGAATTACTAGTCAACCTTCTTTGCTTTTGTTAACTATACCTGGTGCTGGAATGATTTATACTGGAATAAAATCACCAAATTTACTAAAAGGGCATAAAAAAGATAGTAATTGGAAATATGAATTGACAACAACATTTGAATAATAACGTGCTGTAACAATGTATATAAAAAATAGGTGAAACAGTTCTTGGATGTCCAGATTGTTCTGACGGAGGAGGATTATTTATTCAATACTCGGAAAATGGAAATTTAAAAAGTTGGAGGATTGACCAATTCAAAGTCAATGTTCCAACATATCTTGATAATTTCATAGACAAAGTGAACGAAAAAATAAGACTGATAAATAATTAAAAAACGTTACCTAACTCCGTATATATTTATTACTAATTCTAGACTACTTACGAATCCTGATAGCTATTGGGACTTGCGGACTTTCTATCTGTGATTTATTTGCTAACTTTAGTGCTATCCCGATAGCTATTGGGATACGCAACGAAACTATGTACTAACCATTGACAACAAGCAAAAAAATCAAAACTTATGAAATACAACTATAATCGTAAAACAAAATTTAAATTCCATAATTCAATGGTTGTTTCAACCCTTATTATTGTTCTATTATGCTTTACTTGTAAAGAAGAATCTACCTCGTTCAAAAAGACAGAAAGTGATTTAATAACGAAAATAAATGCTGTTCAGGAACAAGTGATGGCACAAGGAAATATGACAGAAGTAGAAGAACAGGCTTTATTAAGTTTATGCAGCATTGTGTCGCATGATGATGGTTTAGCAACGTATACTACTGAAAATAGTATGATATTAAAAGAGGTTGAAATTGCCCCAGTATATAATGGCTGTGAAGAACTCTCAAAAGAAGAAACAAGAATATGTTTTAATAATGAAGTATCAACATTTATTAAACGAGAATTTAACTTGAGCGTATCTAAAGATTTAAATCTTTCAGAACCAAAAATGGTAGAAGCATTTTTTATAATCAACGAAAACGGAAATTTAACTGGTATGAAAGTGAGAAATTCAGAAGTAACCGTTCAGGCAGAAATCTTAAGAGTGCTTAGAAAAATGCCTGTTATGAAACCAGCTACTCACAATGGTGAAAATGTTTCTGTATTATGTTCTATCATAGTAAAATATGGAAATAATGTAGAAGTTGATGTTGTTTATATTCCTGAAAGACCCGACTAATGTTTAAGAATACTAACTATAAAAGCCAGTTGCCTACCAACGTGTAAAATTCATCACTTCTTATCGCGGAGTTGTAATCCAAAGCGCAATAAACATAAAACCAATCCCTAAAACCCTAACAAAACCTAAAGGTTAGGGATCATAATAGTTAAAAGATTAATACCTTCTTAACGCATTTAAGCGTTCTATATTCAGATATTTGTAAGGATGACAAGCAAAGACTTCAATTACGGAAAAGGGTTTACGTTCAGTAAACACATCACCAAAGAGGTATCCGATTTTGATCGGGTATTTGGGGTGTTCAAAGAACTTTTGACGCATACTTCTGGCGATATTGAAGAGGCTTTTGAATGGCTCAATACGCTTGACCAAGAGTATAATATCTTTAACGAAAACTATTCCTTAGAAGACTTTGAAGAGGATCTCAAAAAGCGAGGGTACATCAAAGAAGAAATTGATCCCGACGTGGTCAAAACAGGAAACGGAACTGGGAAAGGAAAAAACAGGCTTACCGCAAAGCTTGAATCGGCATTGCGAGATTATGCCCTCAACCAAATTTTTGGAAAATTAAAAAAGAGTGGGCTTGGAAACCATAACACAAAAAAAATTGGTGTTGGAGATGAGCGTGATGGTGAAAATCGAGCGTTCCAATTTGGCGACGATTTGTCTAGAGTCAACATGACCGAGAGTCTAAAAAACGCACAAATCAATAATGGTATTTCAGACATTCGGTTAACAGAAAATGATCTAATTGTAGAAGAAACCAAGCACAAAGCACAAATGAGTACTGTGTTGATGATAGACATTAGTCACTCTATGATTCTGTATGGTGAGGACCGCATTACGCCTGCCAAAAAAGTCGCGATGGCGTTGGTGGAGTTGATCCACCGAAAGTATCCAAAAGATTCTATTGATATTATTGTGTTTGGAAATGAGGCTTGGCCCATTAAGGTGAAAGACCTTCCCTATTTAAAAGTAGGCCCTTACCACACCAATACGGTTGCAGGACTTGAGCTGGCTATGGATATTCTACGTCGAAAACGAAATACGAACAAACAAATTTTTATGATTACGGATGGCAAGCCGAGTTGTATTCAGCTGCCCTCTGGAGAGTTTTATAAAAACAGTAATGGCTTAGATGATATGATTGTTTCGAAATGCCTTAACAAAGCAGCACAAGCCCGGAAATTAAAAATTCCAATAACCACGTTTATGATTGCTCAAGACCCTTACTTGCGTCAATTTGTGGAGCTGTTTACTGCGCAAAATCAAGGAAAAGCCTTTTTAACGGGGCTATCTGGTTTGGGAGAAATGATATTTGAAGATTACGAAAAAAATAGAATTAAAAGACTATGAGCAAAGACACCACCTTTAAAGAATTAAAAAAATCGGATTATAAAAATCAAACCATTAACCAAGAAATTCAAGCAAATTTAATTGCACGTATCAAAGCAAATCAGCCTGTTTTTGAAGGGCTTTACGGATATGAAGATACGGTGGTTCCACAACTTAAAAAAGCAATTATTGCTGGGCATCACATTAACTTATTAGGATTGCGAGGTCAAGCAAAAACCAAAATTGCTCGCAGTATGGTGGACCTTCTCGATGAATATATGCCAATTGTTAAGGGCTCTGAAATTAATGACAGTCCGTTTCAACCGATCTCAAAATTTGCACGAGATTTGATTGCCGAGATGGGCGATAAAACCCCCATTTCCTGGGTACACCGTTCTGACCGGTTCTTTGAAAAATTAGCAACTCCAGATGTGAATGTCTCGGATTTGATTGGCGATATTGACCCGATTAAAGCCGCGACTTTAAAACTACCCTATTCCGATGAACGTGTTTTACATTACGGCATGATTCCACGAGCAAATCGCTCTATTTTTGTGTTAAATGAACTCCCTGATTTACAAGCTCGCATCCAAGTATCTTTATTTAACATTCTTCAAGAAGGCGATATTCAAATACGTGGGTTTCAACTCCGAATGCCGCTTGATATTCAATTTGTATTTACTGCTAACCCTGAAGATTACACCAATAGAGGTAGTATTGTGACACCCTTGAAAGATAGAATTGGATCGCAGATCTTTACGCATTATCCAAAATCAATTGCATTAGCGCGTGAGATTACTGCACAAGAAGCAAACATCTCTAAAGAAGATCAAGACTCTATTATGGTTCCTGAATTAGCAAAAAACCTGTTAGAACAAGTTGCTTTTACCGCCCGAAAAAGTGAATATGTAGACGCCAAAAGTGGCGTGAGTGCACGTCTGTCAATCAGTGCAATGGAAAATCTTATGGCAGCAGCAAAATTACGGTTGATAGAAACAGCTGCTGAAAAAACAACGGTGAGATTGGTAGATTTTATGTCTATTGTTCCTTCCATCACAGGAAAAATTGAATTGGTTTATGAAGGGGAACAAGAAGGTGCTGATGAAGTTGCTAAAACACTTATAGATAACGCAGTATTGATACAATTTAGTCAGTTATTTCCCCGCATTTCAAAACTAGAAAAAGAGGGTGTTAAAACCCCTTATACAGATTTGATTCAATGGTTCGACACTAATTTCATTGAGCTGAATTACACTGATACCGATCAAGAATTCTACACAAATCTTAACGCCATAGAACCCTTGGTGGCTGTTGTTGAAGACCATGTATCTAATTTAAGTAAAGCGGATCAATACTTTTGTATGGAACTCGTTTTATGGGGGTTAACGCTTCACAATAAACTGGACAAATCGGAAAACAACACCGCTTTTAAATTTGATGCTGCTGGAATTAATCAGTATTTTAAGTAATTTTGATAAAATTAATTTAGATTTAGTACCCTATTTAAATTTTATATTGAATTAGTCATCGCTAAAAATATGCCCATAAAAAACAGCACCCTTAATGATATTTCTGAAATATTCAGATTATACGACTTGGCGACTAAGTTCCAAAAAATAAAATTCCCAACGAACACTTGGCCAAAGTTTAGCGAAAGCCTCATCAGCTCTGAAATAAATGACAATCGACAATTTAAATTGCTTATTGCCGATAAAATAGCATGTGTATGGGCCATCACTTTTAGTGACCCACAAATATGGGAAGAGAAAGAAAATACGCGCTCAATATATATTCATCGCATTGCAACAAATCCCGAATTTAGGGGTAATAATTTCGTACAAACTATCGTAGATTGGGCTAAAAATTATGCACTTCAGCATCACAAACAGTTTATACGAATGGATACTTGCGGAAAAAATGAAGGACTTATAAACCACTATAAGGGGTGTGGATTTAAGTTTTTAGGCATTAATAAATTACGAAACTCTTCTCAATTACCTGCGCATTATCATAACGCAGAGGTCTGTTTTTTTGAAATAAAACTATAGTAAATCTATGGTTTTAAACAACTTACATAAGTAGTTTTTGTTTAAAAACATTGAATATTTGTAAAATAAAACTTATATTTAAATTCAATATTTTGAAATAAAATTTAACCAAAACTTATGAACAAACCTTCATACAAAGAATTAGAACGTCAAATTAAAGCTCAAGAAGAAACAATTAAGCACTTGAACAAAGATCATAAACAGATTCACCAGTTTTTGGATACTATACCCAAAAATGTGAAAATTATTGAACTGATTAGAGAAGGAAATGAAGATATAGAAGACTATTATTACCGTTATGTAAATAAAGCGTTTACAAAATTAGTTGGAAAAACAAAATCACAACTTATTGGCAAACGCCGCAATTTTATCAATTCCGTTTTTTTCTTCTTCTAACCCCGTCTTCAAAGAGATATTTGAACCAATTGACTCCTATTGGTTTGAAATATACAATAAAATAGCAAACACTGGAAAGTCTGTAAACTTCCAAAATACATATTCAAGTAATGGCAGATATTTTGAAGTATTTTCTTGGATCGTACAAAAAAATATGATCGCAGTTGTTTTTGCTGATGTTACAGAACAAAAACTAAAAGATCTTAAGATTTTAAAAGATAAAGAAAATGCTGAAAAAAATGAGAAAATCAAAAATGATTTCATAAGTAATTTATCGCATGAAATTAGGACGCCAATGAATGGGATTTTGGGGTTCACAAAATTTCTAAATGACCCAAATTTAGCAGAAGTGAAGCGAAAACATTACATCAGTATCATTCAAAATAGTGGACATCAGCTACTACGAACAATTGATGATTTAATTGAAATATCAAAAATTACTTCTAAACGAGTAGCAGCTATAAAAAAAGAGGTCTGTCTCAACAACTTGCTTCTAGAATTATTTACAATTTTTAACTTGAAAGCCAAAGAAAATAATACTCCATTATACTTAAGAAAGGGACTTTCAGACAAAGAAAGCTTTATTCTTACCGATACCGCAAAATTAAATAACATCATCAGTAATTTACTTGAAAACGCTTTAAAATTTACGACAGAAGGAAGTATCGAATTTGGTTATACTAAAACAGACGAAAACCTAGAACTTTATGTTAAAGACACTGGAGTGGGGATAAAGCTAAGTAGACAAAAATCTATCTTCGATCGGTTTACACAAGAAGAAAAAGAAATAAAAAATCATTTTGGCGGACTTGGCTTAGGATTATCAATTGCTAAAGAAAATACTAAATTACTAGGGGGTAAAATTACCGTAGAATCTAAAAAGGGAAAAGGGGCAACATTTTTTGTAACTATCCCCTACACCCCAACACAGTACAAACTAGCTAAAACTACATTAGAGCAAAAAATAACAGAAAATAGCAAGCATCGCTGCAAAATTTTAATAGCAGAAGACGAGGAAATTAATTATCTATATCTTGAAATATTATTAAAAGATAAAATCAGTTTAGATTGCGCTATAATTCATGCGAAAGATGGTGAAGAGGCTGTTAGTATTTGCAATACTCAACCTGAAATCGATTTTGTATTAATGGATTTAAAAATGCCCAATATGAACGGGTTTGAAGCCCTCGAATTGATAAAGAAAACGCATCCAAAATTACCCATTGTCGCACAGACCGCGTTTTCATCCGCTGAAGACATAGAAAAAATAAAAGCAGCAGGATTCGACGATTATATTTCAAAACCTATTAGCCAAGAAGCGTTGACAGCTGTCATAGAAAGAACGAGAAAACGAAAGGAAAAGAACACGCTGAAATAAGTGTTCTAAAAATTGACAAACGTTATCAGATTAAATTGATCACGACTTGAAGTTTCAAAAAGCTGAGTCATATATCCTGCTTCCAAACGTATGTTTTTATTGATTTGGTATCCGAATCCACCATACACACGGTTACGATCAAAAACAGCACTTTTGGTATTTAAAAATAGTTCATTATAAGCTGACAAGTACAATTTCGACGGCATTTCTTCTGTTTTGAGTATAGGCACTTTAAAGGCTAAAAAATACCGCAAACGCATCTTAAAATCTGATTCCACAAAACGCTGCTCAAATCGATAGCGATGGGATAATGATACTGCTCCTATTTTTTGTTTAGAGGTAAATTGCTGAAAAATACGATGTTCATTTACTGTGATTTTTTCCGATGTATCTCCAACATAATTTTCAGAAGTGATGTAGCCATATCCTAATAATACATTATGATTGTTTTCGGATAGATTATACCCAACCCCAGTACGCAACAACAATTGCTCTAAATCGCCAATGGCATCATAATTTCGAAACTGAATCTCGTTGTGAATATTCCACTTGCTATTCACTTTCTTACTCCCTATATAAATCAGCCAGTTCCCAAAATCACTGCTCTGAGCGGCTGTTACATAAGGCAGCATTAACACACAGGTTAATGCTGCCATAAAAAGATTAGATTTTTTAAGCATAAAACGTCACTTTTCCGTTGGCGATGTCATACATCCCTCCTATTATTATCAATTCACCATTAGATTCCATTTCCTTAAGTATAGCGCTTTTATTACGAATATCACTTAAGGTAATTTCAACATTTTTGGAGGCAACAGAATTCACAAAGTCAATATTAGCCGATGTTCTCGACGCATCATCCTCAGGAAGTTTAACCGCATCCACTGCTGGTTCAATTTTATTAATTAGTGCTGTTAAATTGCCCATACGCGCATGGTCGCAGGCACCTTTGACTGCACCACAGGCGGTGTGTCCAAGAACTACCAACACTTTGGTACCTGCAAGCTTACAAGCAAATTCCATACTCCCTAAAATGTCTTCATTGACAAAATTTCCAGCAATTCGAATACTGAATAAATCACCAATACCTTGATCAAAAATATGCTCGGCTGAGACGCGCGAATCTATACAATGGAGCACTGTTGCAAAAGGAAATTGACCTGTACTAGTAGCGTCTACTTGTGCGTTTAAATCTCTTACAACTTGCGATGCATTTACAAAGCGTTCGTTACCGTCTTTTAAGGCTTGTAAAGACGTTTGTGGGGTCATTGCGGCTTGACTTTCTTTAGTGTGTGCTTTCATATTATTTAAATTTATTGTTTTTATTAGTTTTTAGTATTAATTAATTTGTTTGTGCTTTTAATTACACGAGTTGTGGACGTAATTGAAAAAATTGTATGAAACTTTCTGGATTTTCCACAACACCTCTAACGGATATCAATTTGATATCAATTTGTCTTTGACGTGCTTTTTCAGAAAAATCTTCTAAAATCTCAATGATATCATTATCAAGATAGCGCGTTTTAGTGACATCTAATTCTAAATAACTTTCACGTGGTAAATTATCTAACTCCTTAAGAATGGCTCCTTTATTAAAAAAAGTAACCTCTTCTGCTAAAGTCATTTTAATTTTATGCACTCCATTACTCTTATCCTCAATATGTAAGAAATGAGAATTTTGAAAGCTTTTTATCAAAATTACAACAATTCCAACAGCAAGACCTAATGCGATTCCAATTAAAAGATCTGTAAATATAATTCCTAAAACGGTTACCACAAAGGGTGTAAACTGTTTCCATCCCAGTCGATACATTTCTATAAATAATGCTGGCTTCGCTAATTTATAGCCCACGATAAACAGGACTGCTGCTAAAACAGACAGAGGAATTTTATTTAATATGTTTGGAATTAATATTACTGAAATCAATAATAGAAATCCATGAATAATTGCCGACATTTTTGTTTTTCCACCCGACTGAATGTTAGCCGAACTTCTTACAATTACTTGAGTCACTGGTAACCCTCCTATAAAGCCTGAAACCATATTTCCAATACCTTGCGCTAATAACTCTCTATTGGTTGGTGTAACACGCTTTAAAGGGTCTATTTTATCGGTTGCTTCGACACACAATAATGTTTCTAAACTAGCTACTAAAGCGATCGTAAAGGCAACAATCCATATTTCAGGGTTACTAATTGCTCCAAAATTTGGAAAACTAAACTGCGCAAAGAAAGAAGTTGCATCTTCTGGGACAGGAACACTAACCAATAAATCTGGCGAAATACCCCATTGAGAACTCCCTTTTGTACTGATAAAATAAATAATCCCTGCAGCAACTGCTACCAACGGCCCTTGAACTAATTTAAAGACTTTTCCTTTATCACTCAAGACTTCACTCCAAAGCAGTAATATAGCTAACGCAAAAAGTGCTATAATAGTAGCACCAGGGCTAATGAAATTAATAGCATTTAATATTTCTGAAAATGTATTTTCGCCATCAACTTGAAAAAATGCGAAGCTTCCTTCTGGATTTGAATTATACCCAAAAAAATGTGGGATTTGTTTTAAAACGATAATGATTCCGATTCCTGTTAACATTCCCTTGATCACTGAAGACGGGAAATAATACCCTATGACTCCCGCTCTCAAAATGCCAAACAAAAATTGAATTGCACCGCCTAATACAACAGCGAGTAAGAAGTTTTCGAAACTACCAAGAGTTCCAATTGCGGTTAAGACTATGGCTGCCAAACCTGCTGCAGGACCACTAACCCCTACTGATGATTTACTAATTGATCCTACTACTACACCACCAACTATCCCGGCTATTAGGCCAGAAAAAAGTGGTGCTCCACTGGCGAGCGCTATCCCTAAACATAGTGGCAACGCTACAAAAAATACAACAATACTTGAGGGTAGGTCTGATTTAAAATTTTTAAATGGGTTTGAACTGTTCATTATATTAATATGTAATTATAGAGCAATACTCATCTGTATTGCTTTGATTTTGATATGATTTATTTTTAGAAATTATTGATTCTAAAGATGAAAAACTACTGGAGTTCTCACTTTAAAAAAATTGAAAAGTCTAGATCACTTGTGGAGGTGGGTTGTGGGTATCGATAGTGATATCGGATTTTAAATACTGCCCGCCATAAATAGCAACTCTTTTGTGGTGCGTACTAAACGACAGATCTTCATGTATAAGTCGAAGTTCTACTTTCTTATCTTTTGAATCTTCTAGTTCTTGACTTTCTTTTTCACTAGAATCATGTTCTGCTTCCATATCGAGCCAAGAAAATGCTTGAGGTTCAGAAATTGCCATCGATTTAATCGCAGGTTGTAAAATAATTGAGCTGAATACCAATGCAAAAATCAGGACTCTAAATCCTAAAGCTATAATGTATGCTATATGTTTCATTGTTCTGAAAGGGTATTAAAAACTAAATCGGTATAAAACCTCACAATATTGTTTTTACCTTCCACAAAATCGGTGAGTGAAGGTAAATGTTTTGAAAAATACCGCTGGTGATGTGCACCTTCAATTACTGTTGAGATTAGCATGTGTGGAAATTCATAATTCGGGTTGATTTCAGTGACTAAGTCGCTCACACGTTGCACCACACGTTTGTATGTTTTATAATAGCCTTTTTGATTTTCACTGTCAATAGCCTTAGTATGATAGGCTTTGGAAGATTCTGAAATAATAATTTTGTTAAGTAGAACTTCATTGATATACGAAAACGCATTGTCTTCTGTAACCTCAGCAGTTAACAACACGATAGCCTGAGTAAGGCGATCATGTGCTGAAGGCACATTTAAAGTTGCAAATACCAATTTATACTCTATCCAACTCCAATACCAATTGATTAAATACACTAAAAGGGTGTGCTTACTATCAAAATAACGATAGACCGAACTTTCGTTTGACCCAATTTCTTGACCCAGTTTTTTAAATGTAAAATCTTCAAAACCTAAAGCATCAATCATTTCAATGCTTTTAGAGACAATTTTTTGTCCTAAAACGGAGGATTCTGGATTCTTTGTGTAAAGATCCGAACTAATGGTAATATGTATTTGTAGATTTTCCATGGTAATACTTTGCAAATATAATAGTATTACTATTAATGTTAATGGGTTTAACATTTATTTCACATTGCGAACCAAAACTACAAGAGTTAATATATTTTAAAACTAGGAAAAGAGTTTTAAAAACTTACAGAATATCAAATTTGTAGTAAATAAAAAATTACTTGGTCTTCAAAAACTTTAAATAGAGATTCTCTACTTTGGTTCTTGCCCAAGGTGTACGTCTCAAAAATTTAAGGCTAGACTTTAAGGAAGGTCCATCGGTAAAACAACGAATATTTATTTTTTCACCCATCACTTCCCAGCCATAATGCGCCTCAAGAGCGATGAGTATTTGCTCTAATTTTACGCCATGTAAAGGATTGTTCGGTTGAGATTCCATAAAATTAGCGGCGACGGTTGTGGTTAGAGCGGTTACCTCTACCTGCCGACCCTTGTCGGTTGTTACTTGGTCGACCACCACCGCGTCTTTGACGGCCACCACCTTGTTTTGGCGGTACGGTAGAGGCATTTGGATCGGGTTCAAAACCTTCAACAATTTCTTTCTTAAAACGTTGCTTGGTTAGTTTTTCTATTGAAGCTAAGTATGAAGTTTCTTCGGCACAAACTAATGATAAGGCGACACCATTTGCCCCTGCTCGACCTGTACGTCCAATGCGATGCACATAATCTTCTGGAATATTGGGAAGCTCATAATTCACGACATGTGGCAGTAATGGAATATCCAAACCACGTGCCGCAATATCCGTTGCAACCAGTACACGAATATCATGATTTTTGAAACCCGCTAAAGCGCGTGTTCGCGCGCCTTGACTTTTATTGCCGTGAATGGCCATTGCAGAAATTCGGGCGCTTTCAAGTTTTTTACAAAGGTTATTAGCGCCGTGTTTGGTGCGTGTAAACACTAATACTTGTTGCCACTGTCCATCTTGAATCAATTTGATGAGAAGCTTTGTTTTTTTCTCTTTTGCTACTCTGTAAATCTGTTGAGCAATCGCTTCAACTGTTGTGTTTTCTGGAGTTGCTTCTACAAGTGTTGGACGGCGTAAGATAGTTTGTGCTAAGCTTTTTATTTCTCTTGAAAAGGTAGCCGAAAACATTAAATTTTGGCGTCTCGATGGAATCAATGATCGAATTTTATCAATATCTCGTTTGAACCCCATATCCAACATACGGTCGGCTTCATCTAGCACAAAGATTTCGACTTTGGACAATGATAAATGGCCTTGATTTTCCAAATCGATTAATCGTCCAGGAGTTGCAACGAGAACATCAACCCCATTACGAAGCTGCTTGATTTGTGGATTCTGATTCACACCACCAAAAATAACAGCGGCACGGAGGTCCAAAAATTTGCTGTAGTGTTTCACATTTGTAAACACTTGATCAGCTAATTCTCTTGTTGGTGTCAGCACCAATGCACGCACAGGACGGCGATGTGGTACTGGATTTTTAGATAAAATTTGTAGCATAGGCAGGGTAAATCCTGCGGTTTTTCCCGTTCCTGTTTGAGCCGAGGCGAGTACATCAAGACCTTCAAGAATTGGAGGAATAGCTTTTTGTTGTATGGGAGAGGGTGATTCGTAGCCCTGTAAACGGACTGCTTTAAGTAGGGCTTCAATAAGTCCTAAAGATTGAAATGTCATATATTAGGTTTTGAAAATGACAATATACAATACGATAGGTCATTCTGAACTTTAGTACAAAGGTACGTCTTATTTTAAATACATTAGCGCGTAAATACCAATTTAGTATCTGTTGATAAATTGGAGTCATAGGCATACCCTTCAGTTGCAAAGGGTTTCAAACCCTCAACAGTTTCTACAGCATTTTCAATAATATAACGTGTCATATAGCCACGAGCAAGTTTTGAAAAAATTGCAATGGTTTTATATTGACCATTTTTAAATTCTTTAAAATCGACATGAATCACAGGAACTTTAAGCGTTTTAACGTCGATAGCCTTAAAATATTCTTGACTTGCTAAATTCACAAATAACTCACCGTCTTTTAGCTCATCGTTCAAAGCGGTAGTCACTTTTTTTCGCCAAAACTCATACAAGTTTTTGGATTTACCCACAGGAAATTTTGTCCCCATTTCCAGACGATAGGGCTGCACCAAATCCAAGGGTTTCAAAATCCCATAAAGACCTGAAATTATTCGAACTGAGTTTTGTAAGGTTTCAAGCTTAGATTCATCAATGGTATAGGCATCTAAGCCACGATAGACATCGCCGCTAAAGGCATAAACTGCTGGGCGAGCATTTTTTGAGGTAAAAGGTACGGTCCATTGTTGGTTGCGCTCATAGTTGAGCTGTCCCAAATTGGGCGAAATATGCATCAATTCCGAAAGCGCTTTAGCTGATTTCTTTTTTAGAAGGGTATTAAGCTGTTGTGCTTCGCCCATAAAACAGCCGACCGTATTTACTGACGTTGGTAAATCACTCTCATAATTTAAGGATTTTGCGGGCGAAATAACAAGTTTCATATCTTAATGTTTAGTAATCAAAGTTAACAACTCTGTTTCGAATTCTAAACAAAAATAGATTTATAATTTCTATGTTCCAATACTCAGAATTGATACTTCTAGACTTTAGTCTTCAGCAACATGATTGGAATAGGTTTTCCATTTCTCAACGCAGTTTTGTATATCATCAGGTATTTCAGAAGTAAATGACATTGTTTTTCCAGTTGTTGGATGTACAAACCCTAAAGTTTTAGCATGTAATGCTTGACGCGGAAGGGTCTTGAAACAATTATCTACAAATTGCTTGTACTTAGTAAATGTAGTTCCTTTCAATATACGTTCGCCTCCATAGCGTTCGTCATTAAAAAGCGTGTGCCCAATATGTTTCATATGCACTCGAATTTGGTGCGTACGCCCTGTTTCAAGACGGCATGACACTAGAGTGACATAACCTAAACGCTGTAGTACTTTATAATGGGTAACGGCTGGCTTTCCTTTAGCTGCTTCATCGCCAAAATAGACTGTATTTTGTAATCTGTTTTTAGGATGACGTCCTATATTACCTTCGATAGTACCTTCGTCTAATTCAACATTGCCCCAAACTAAAGCTACATATTCACGGGCACTCGTTTTAGCTTTAAATTGTGCCGAAAGGTGTGCCATCGCTATTTCGGTTTTAGCAACTACAAGCAAACCACTTGTATCTTTATCTATTCGGTGAACCAGTCCGGGTCGGTTACTACTGTTTTGTGGCAAATTATCAAAATGAAATAATAAAGCATTAATCAAGGTGCCCGTATAATTTCCATGTCCAGGGTGAACAACCATCCCAGGGGCTTTGTTAACCACTAATAAATCTTCGTCTTCATATACAATATCAATTGGGAGGTCTTCGGCGACTAACAGATTTTCATAAGGAGGATGCTCAAACAATACTCTAATTTTGTCGTGTGGCTTTACCTTATAATTTGATTTCACAGCGATTTCATTCACTACTATACTACCATCCTTAGCAGCAGCTTGTATTTTATTTCGAGTGGCATTTTCAATAAAATTCATGAGGTATTTATCAATCCGTAAAGGCTGTTGTCCCTTTTCGACGGTAAATGCGTAATGCTCATGCAATTCACTATCATTGCCTAAAAATTCATTGGATTCTTCCATGGTTAATTATTGCTTTTGAATACCGTTCCCTAAAACGAGATCAATTTTTGAGGTTTTTGGAAGCAGTTTACCTGCTTCAATAGTCTGACCCTTATAGCGTAGCTCCAAAACTTCATTTTTCCCTAAATCATCTTCAAAAATAGTCGCTCCAATTTGAAACCCTAACGCTTCTAATGTGGATTTTGCTTGTCGGAATGTACGGCGAATAACGTCAGGCACAGGAAGTGTTTTGTAAGCTGAAGGGTTGAGAATTAAATATATTTTTCGATCTGCTTTGACCTGACTTCCTGCTAAAGGATCTTGCTCAATAACTGCACCTTTGGGATAGTTAGGATTATAGTTTGATGAATCTTGCACTTCACTTCTCAACTCGAGGCCTTTAAGAATATCCTTTGCCGAATCGTAGGGTTGTCCTGTAAGTGCAGGAACACTTACAAATGAGCCGTGATTGGTATAGGATTTAAGCCATTTGAGTGTTAAAAACCCAAAAACAACCAGCACTATACAGGCAAAAATTAACTGCTTAATAAACGATTTGCTAAATAAGAATTTAATAAAATTCATAGTCTGTTTTAATAAGTTAACAAAGCTAAACAAATAATTGTGTCCTTAAAATCTTTAGCGCGTTTAGTTTGATGTCAATAAATTTAGTTTAAAATGATTTTGATTTAATATAAAAGTAATATTTTTACTGTATAAACGTGCACATGAAAAAAAATATTGCCATAATTATGGGTGGATATTCTAGCGAGTATCTAATTTCTTTAAAAAGTGGAAGTATCGTATATGACAGCTTACCAAAAACAAGCTACAACGCCTATTGTATTCATATCTTCAAAGATAAATGGGTTTACATCACTGACGACTCAAAAGAGTACCCTGTAAACAAAGCTGATTTCTCTGTTCTTGTTGAAGGTTCAAAACTCAATTTTGACTGTGTTTTTAATGCCATTCACGGCAGTCCAGGCGAAGATGGTATCATGCAGGCTTATTTTGAATTACTGTCCATTCCACACACCAGTTGTGATATGTATCAAGCCGCTTTAACGTTCAATAAAAGAGATTGTTTAAGTGTGTTAAAGCCTTATGGAATTCTTATGGCGGATTCTTATTTTTTAAATAGTGGAGATCCTGTAGATGCAACAGCTATTGAAAATGCCGTTGGATTTCCTTGTTTTGTAAAAGCCAACAAAGCTGGAAGTAGCTTTGGGGTCACTAAAGTCTATTCAAAAGCAGATTTACCTAGCGCCATCGCCACTGCATTCAAAGAGGATGACGAACTGATTATCGAATCCTTTTTAGAAGGTACAGAGGTATCCGTTGGAGTTATTCGTTATAAAGGAAAAGTCACCGTTCTTCCGATTACAGAAATTGTAACAGAAAATGACTTTTTTGATTATGAGGCAAAGTATTTAGGAAAATCTCAAGAAATCACCCCTGCTCGTTTGAGTGAAACACAAGAAGCCGCTGTTAGAGAAATAGCGGAATCCATCTATACTATTTTGAAATTAGAGGGATTCTCTAGAAGTGAATTTATTTTTAAAGAGGGTAAACCTCATTTTTTAGAAATAAATACCATTCCTGGGCTCACCAAAGAAAGCATCTTACCACAACAGGCTGCTCAAGCCGGAATTTCTTTACCGGATTTATTTGACAATGCAATTCAAGAATCACTTCGAAAAAATTCTTAACTTTACACTATGAACAAAGCTATCTTTCCAGGATCATTTGACCCGATTACGCTAGGGCATGTTGACATCATTAACAGAGGAATAACCTTGTTTGATGAAGTAATTATTGCTATTGGCGAAAATTCTTCTAAAAATTATATGTTTTCTTTAGAAGAACGTATAGCGTTCATAAAAACGACTTTTAAAGATAATCCAAAAGTATCTGTTGTGTCTTACAGCGGGTTAACAATTGATTTCTGCAAAGCCATTGGAGTTGAGTTTATATTGAGAGGGCTTAGAAATCCTGCCGATTTTGAATTTGAAAAAGCAATTGCGCATACGAATAGACATTTATCGACTCTCGAAACGGTCTTTTTACTGACATCTGCAAAAACTTCATTTATTTCATCTTCTATTGTGAGAGAGATTATTCGTTATGATGGGGATTACAAAAAACTAGTTCCTGACGCCGTTCGCACCAAATAATTTTATAGTTTATATTCTGTCAAGCTTTTAGAAAATGCTTCTGGATTTTCTGCTAAATAGTATCGCGGATCATCAATAGCCTCTAAGATTACATCTTTAAAATCGGGGCTAGATTTATATAATAAAACCTTACAGTCTTCACTAAGATGTTTTAGGTAAATTGTTTTCCCTTCTTCTTTATATTTGGCGACTATATTAGAAATTGCTTCGATTGCAGAGTGGTCACTAACACGAGATTCTACAAAATCTATTTCTACAGATTGCGGATCATTTTTCACATCAAACTTATCATTAAATGCTGTAATACTACCAAAGAATAATGGACCCCAAATTTCGTACACTTTTGTACCATCGTCTTTGATGCGTTTTCGAGCACGAATACGTTTTGCATTTTCCCAAGAAAACACAAGTGCACTGACTATTACTCCTGAAATAACGGCAATTGCTAAGTCGAAAAAGACCGTCATTGAAGATACTAATATCAATACAAATACATCTGTTTTTGGAATTTTATTAATGATTCTAAAACTCGACCATGCAAAGGTGCCAATGACCACCATAAACATCACACCAACCAAAGCAGCAATAGGAACTTGCTCTATAAGTCCTGAAGCAAATAAGATAAATGCTAACAACGCTAATGCAGCTACAATTCCAGAAAGTCGACCTCTTCCTCCTCCTTTAATATTTATTATAGATTGCCCAATCATGGCGCAGCCACCCATACCACCGAACAAACCTGTGATAATGTTTGCTCCTCCTTGAGCCATACATTCTCTGTTGGAGTTTCCTCGGGTTTCAGTAAGTTCATCAATTAAATTTAAGGTCATTAAAGACTCAATTAACCCAATCGCAGCAAGAATAAGTGCGTAAGGGCCAATAAACTTTAAAGTTTCAAAATTAAAAGGAATCTTATCAAAAATAGCCCATTGTGGCAGCGGTAAGCCTCCTTTTAGACCGTCGCCACCACCGTCTCTAATAAAACTTCCTACAGTGGCAACATCCAAGTCACCAAATATTACAATGGCAGAAACCACTAAAATTGCAACAAGGGCTTCAGGTAGCTTTTTAGTCAGTTGTGGCAAACCAAACATAATCGCCATTGTAAGTCCAACAAGTCCCACCATAGTCCACAGTGAGGTGCCTTGCATCCATACCATTTCTCCCTGATCTGAGGTCATAAACATGCTGAGTTGAGAAAGGAAAATCACAATGGCTAAACCATTAACAAATCCCATCATCACTGGATGTGGGATCAAACGAACGAATTTACCAAGTTTAAAAACACCTGCTAAAATCTGAATAATGCCCATCAAAATTACGGTCATAAAAAGATAATAAAGTCCTAGTTCCTCTCCTTCTGCACCCATGGCATTCCCACGTGCTACTAGAGTAACCATTACTACTGCTAAAGCGCCAGTTGCACCACTAATCATTCCTGGACGACCTCCAAATAGTGATGTAATTAATCCAATCATAAAAGCGGCGTATAACCCTACCAATGGATCAACACCTGCTACAAAAGCAAAGGCAACTGCTTCTGGCACCAAAGCCAATGCTACTGTTAGTCCACTTAAAATATCATTTTTTACATTACTAGAACGCTTACTTATAAACTCCATCATTTTGTTTCATTTTTGCAGGGCAAAAATAAACTTATTGAAAGGGATAGCAACTCTAAAGAGGTTTTATTTGAAGATTTTTATGAAAATAGAACCTGAACGGGTGTTAAATCAGCAGTTTAATATTCGAATACGAATTGTTTAAGACCTTTTTTAGTTTGGTTTCGGGAATCCATTTTACTTTGGTGATGCCTTCTTTTTCTTGTGGAATTAATGTGCCCTCATATTCGGAATACATTTGAAACCAATAGGTTACTTTTATGTAATGGCGCTCATTTCTTTTAAAGATGTGATAGGTGATTTCTAGGGGTTTCGTTATGGAAAGCCCAGTAATTCCTGTTTCTTCTTCTACCTCACGAAGTGCCGTTTGATTTATGGTCTCCTTTGCTTCTGCTTTACCTTTTGGGAGATCCCATTTTCCATTTCTAAAAATAAACAGGATTTCATTTTTAGGATTATAAACCTTGCCACCACCAGCAATTACATTTGGTAGTAAGGCTAGAAATTTTTTGAGAAGCACCTCTTTATCTATCCCTACTATTCGAACAGAATTGTATTTATCTTTTTTTAGTTTTGAAATAACCTTGTTGATATCAACTGCATCAATCATGAAATTCTTAAAATCTGTTTCAGTTTCTAACGCAGTTGTTAGGACTATGGGTTTATTACCAACAAATATTTTATACATTGTTAATTAAAAACAAATTAATAGGAAGTAAAAGTAGTTATTTTTACTAATTTTGGCATATGATTTTTAACAAAAGTATAGCCAAAAAAACTGCAGAAGTATTACTTCAAATAAATGCCATAAAATTAAACCCTAAAAATCCCTTTTCATGGGCCTCTGGATGGAAGTCTCCCATCTATTGTGATAACAGAATGGTATTGTCATTTCCAACTGTAAGAAACTATGTAAAAGAAGAACTCGCCAAAAATATTGAACTCGAATTTGGAAAGCCAGACGTCATCGCCGGAGTAGCAACTGGTGCCATTGGAATTGGAGCATTAGTCGCAGAATATCTAGGACTTCCTTTTGTATATGTACGTCCACAACCCAAAAAGCATGGCCGACAAAATCAAATCGAAGGGTTTGTTGAAAAAGGGCAAAATGTAGTGGTCGTTGAAGATTTAATCAGTACTGGAAACAGTAGTTTGGTCGCTGTAGATGCCTTAAAAACCGCTGGAGTTAATGTTAAAGGGATGGCAGCTATTTTTACGTATGGTTTTGAGGTTTCAAAAGAAAATTTTGAATCGAAGAACGTTACACTTTTTACACTCAGTAATTATGAAAGCCTGTTAGAACAAGCTTTGGATACAAACTTCATTAACGAAGCTGAAGCCACTATTTTATCCCAATGGAATTTAAACCCATCGGAATGGACCGGAAAATAAATTAAGACATGAAATTAGAATCACAAAAAATTAACCTGGAAAAATCTGCTCAAGATGTTTTTGACTTTTTAACAGCTATTGAGAATTTTAAACACTTAATGCCTGAGAACATCAGTAAATTTGAAGTTTTAGATGCAGATAAATTTGTATTTGCTCTAAGTGGAATGCCAGAAATTGTTTTGAAAAAAAAATCAATGGAGTCACCTCACACCATCGTTTTAGGCGCTGCAGGTGGTAAGTTAGATTTTTCTTTGACTGCTAAAATTGAATCGCTATCAGCTGCCCAAAGCGCTGTTCAATTGACGTTTGAAGGCGATTTTAATCCAATGATGGCCATGATGATTAAAAACCCGATTACAAAATTTATAGAAACCCTAGCAGTAAATATTCCCAAATCCATTTAATACAACAAGCTCAACTCTTTTAGCCCGTAAGTTTTTAGTGCATCTTCTGTTTGTAATTGTAGTTTCCCCGAAGCGGTAACACCTCTAATGATTCCTGTAAAAAGAGAGTGGTCAGGAAGTTGAAAAGTAGAGGGTTTATCTTTTCTAAATAAATAGGTTTCATATTTAGAGTTTAGTAGTTCCTCTCCACTATTTTCAAAGGCAGTGAAATAATATTTAATATTTTGAAGTAAATTAGATAATAATTCCTCTAAATTTAAAGACCTCCCTAAAATAGTTTTCAAAGAAGTTACCTTGGGGAGTCCATTAAATGATTTTTGATTGACATTAAGTCCAACTCCAATCACAGAAGATTCAATGTGTTGAGATTTTATGATATTTTCTATTAAAATTCCAGCAATTTTATGATGGCCTGACAAAATGTCGTTTGGCCACTTAACCGCAAGATTTGGAACATTATACCCCTCAAGGGTTTTGATTAGAGACAAGGACACTATGGTATTTAATAGAAATTGACGTTCTAGTGCAACTTTCGGTTTTAGCTTTAAAATGCTAACTGTTAAGTTTTTACCTTTTTCAGAAAGCCATTTTTCACCTCTTTGCCCCTTTCCTTGGGTTTGATTTTTAGCTATTACAACAGAATAATCGGCTAAACGCGTCTCTGCCAGTAAGTCTTTCAAATAAGTATTGGTGGAATCCGTGGCATTAAGTTTGATTATTTGCATAGCTGTAATTGTAGCCCTAAATTATAATATTATTAAGAGAATAAAAAAGGTTTAGAGCCAAAAAAGTAATAAATTTGCACTGTAAATATATTTCATGACAAAAAACACTCCTAACGCTGACGAAATCATCACTTTCACTATAAACGGAATTGAAGATGTTAAAGGGCAAAATATTACTATCTTAGACCTTAGAGCTATTGAAAATACGGTTTGTGATTATTTCATCATTTGTGATGGAACTTCAAATACACAGGTTAATGCAATTGTGAGTTCAATACAAAAAAAAGTAAGCAAAAATACCAAAGAAAAGCCTTGGCATATTGAGGGTAGTGAAAACGCAGAATGGGTACTTATGGATTACGTCCATGTTGTTGTTCATGTATTTCAAAAACATATTCGCGAGTACTACGATATTGAAAACCTTTGGGGCGATGCTAAAATCACAGAAATAGAAACAAGTTACTAAAAAAAATCTCATGTCTAATAAAGATAATAAACCTAAAAATACAAAGTTTAACGCCTATTGGATATACGGAATTGCCATTGTGCTGTTCTTGGTCTTCAATGTGTTTTCTGGAGGTTTAGGAAATTCAACTGGAGTTTCTACAACCCCTTCACAATTTTTTAAATTCCTCAGAAATGGTGATGTTAAAAAAGTTGAAATCGTTAACAAAAGAGAAGCTTTGGTTTATCTAACCACTAAAGCATCCAACAAAGAAATTCACAAAAAGACTCAAAAGGAACAACTTTTTCCAGTTGGTTCTGGAGGACCAAGTTATCAATTTGAATTTGGAGATGTCCAATTATTTCAAAAACAACTTGAAGACACAATCGATGATGAACAATTAGATACGGTTCTAGATTTTAAAACAGAAAGTAATCCTTGGGGAGATATTTTTTCATCACTCATTCCTTTTATCTTAATTATTGGGGTATGGATTTTCATCATGAGACGTATGTCTGGCGGTGGTGGCGGTGGTCCTGGAGGTCAAATTTTCAACATAGGTAAATCAAAAGCAAAGTTATTTGACGAAAAATTAGAAACCAAAACCACCTTTCAAGATGTGGCAGGTTTAGAAGGCGCAAAAGAAGAAATTCAAGAAATTGTTGATTTCCTAAAACACCCCGAAAAATATACGGCCTTAGGTGGTAAAATTCCTAAAGGTGCATTGCTAGTAGGACCTCCTGGAACAGGAAAAACATTGTTAGCTAAAGCGGTTGCAGGGGAAGCAAAAGCGCCCTTTTTCTCATTATCAGGTTCTGATTTTGTTGAGATGTTTGTGGGAGTTGGAGCTTCTAGAGTAAGAGATTTGTTTAAGCAAGCGAAGGAAAAATCGCCTTCAATTATTTTTATTGATGAAATTGATGCCATAGGACGTGCACGAGGAAAGAGCAATTTTTCAGGATCTAATGATGAAAGAGAAAACACCCTAAACCAGTTGTTGACTGAAATGGATGGATTTGGTACCAATACAAACGTTATTGTTTTAGCAGCTACTAACCGTGCAGATGTCCTTGACAAAGCTTTAATGAGAGCAGGACGATTTGATCGTCAAATTTATGTGGACTTGCCAGATGTAAGAGAACGTAAAGAGATTTTTGAAGTCCATTTAAAACCTTTGAAAAAAAGCAAAGACTTAGATACCGACTTTTTATCTAAACAAACCCCTGGTTTTTCTGGAGCAGATATTGCCAATGTTTGTAATGAAGCGGCTCTTATTGCAGCTCGAAACAACAAAAAAGCCGTTGAAAAACAAGATTTCTTAGATGCAGTGGATCGTATTATTGGAGGACTTGAAAAGAAGAATAAAATTATCACGCCAAGTGAAAAAAGAGCTGTAGCCTTTCATGAAGCTGGCCATGCAACAATTAGTTGGATGTTAGAACATGCTTCTCCATTGGTAAAAGTTACTATTGTTCCAAGAGGGCGCTCCTTAGGCGCTGCTTGGTACCTTCCAGAAGAACGTCTTATTGTAAGGCCTGAACAAATGCTCGATGAAATGTGTGCAGCCTTAGGAGGTAGAGCCGCAGAAAAAGTTATCTTTGATAAAATATCTACAGGAGCCTTGAGTGACTTAGAGAAAGTAACCAAACAAGCAAGAGCTATGGTTACCGTATATGGATTGAGCGATAAAGTTGGTAATTTAACATATTACGATTCCTCAGGGCAAAACGACTATGGATTTTCTAAACCTTACAGTGAACAAACTGCTGAATTGATTGACAAAGAAATTTCTACTATTATTGAAACGCAGTATGAGCGTGCCATAAAACTATTAGAAGAGAACAAAGATAAATTAACTGAGCTTGCAGAAGTCCTTTTGAAGGAAGAGGTTATTTTTAAAGACAACTTAGAAACCATTTTTGGAAAACGACCTTTTACAGTAGAAGCTGTTGAAAACTCTCCGACTAAGGATGAAGAGGAAGAATAAGTTTAAAATAACTTTTTATTAAATCTTATTTTTTTACCTTTGGTAGCGTATTGGCTCAAAAGCTTATATACGATGACAAATGAGTTTATTTCGCAAAATATTTGGTTCAAAAAAAGAGGAGTCTGAAAAGGAATCTGACCCGAAAAATCAGAACCCCTATTTAGACGTCGATAAACTACCTGTGGACGAGGTTTTTACCATTAACTTTAATAAAAATGGAGGAAAATTCTTGTATTGCGAAAACATAGATGAAGTTCACACCTTTCTTGATAAAATAATTGAAGAAAATAACTGGAATAAAAAAAATGCACTTATTCTCAACTCTCATTTAAAAGAAAAATTTAAAAGTTTAAAATCTGACTCTAGTCAAAAATTAGATGCTCCAGATTTTTTGTTTACAACTTGCGAGTCTCTTATTGCTAACGACGGCTCATTGCTTATATCCTCCAATCAAATTGCAGAAAAAAAACTTGTGGAATTGCCAGAAAACTTCATTGTATTTGCCACTACAAGTCAATTTGTAAACACTATTAGCGAGGGACTTCAGGGAATTAAAGCTAAAAGCAAAACCAAAATCCCCTCAAACATCACAACCATCAAACATTTTAAGACTAACAATACCAATAATTTTCTCAGCTACGGAAGTAGTACAAAAAACCTATATTTGCTACTGCTAGAAAATTTATAACCATAACATAACCATTGAAAGAACTACTAACAAGAGCTTTATCCGGCCTATTATTTGCGGCAATTCTAATTGGCTCACTTCAATTTAAGTATGCTTGTATCGCATTATTTTTCTTGTTTGGATTAGTTTGTTTAGCTGAATTCAATAAACTAATCCATCAAAAAAACATAGCGTCCTATATTATTTTTATAGTGTTATTTGTGTCTGTTGCCTTTTGGGAATACCTATTCTATTCAAGCGATAGTCTCTCTGATATTTCGCAAATTCTACTTGTTGTATGTGTCTTTGTGAATCTATTATTGGTTCGAGATTTATTTTCAAAAAAAAGCCTTCCAACTTTGCTTTCAAATCATTTTATAAATACAACATTCTACGTGAGTAGCGGATTTGTATTTTTGCTCTTGATTGCTCTGAATTTTGAAAACTACAGCGCACAAATCATAATGTATATTTTCATTTTAATTTGGATCAATGATACGTTTGCCTATATAATTGGAAAGAATTTCGGAAAACAAAAACTTTTTGAAAGCATTTCCCCAAAAAAAACAGTTGAAGGGTTTTTAGGCGGTGTTTTTTTTGCAGCCCTAGCAAGCTATGTTATTGCAAATTACACCAACATTATGCTTTTTACCAATTGGTTAATTATTAGTGTTATCGTTAGTGTTTTTGGAACTCTAGGAGATCTAGTCGAATCCAAATATAAACGTCAAGCTGCTGTAAAAGATAGTGGTACAATAATGCCTGGTCATGGAGGACTATTAGATCGCTTAGATAGTGCTATATTTGCAGCGCCATTTATTTATTTATTTTTAAGAATATTAAACTATGTTTCATAAAGAAGGTCAAAAAATAATTTTTATAACACTCGCTCTAGTCGTTATTATAACGCTATTAGCCGATAGTATTCAAATTCCTTGGATTACAAAACTTATTCAAGTTGCTCTTGTACTAGTCCTTGTACTCATACTACAGTTTTTTAGAAACCCTAAGCGACATACCCAACAAAACGAAAATCAAGTCATTTCACCTGTTGACGGTAAGGTCGTGGTTATTGAAGAGGTCGAAGAAACAGAATACTTTAAGGAAAAACGCCTTCAGGTTAGTGTTTTCATGTCTCCTATTAATGTACATGTTACTCGTTATCCCATAAGTGGTAAAGTACTTTTTAGCAAATACCACCCAGGCAAATATTTAGTAGCATGGCATCCAAAAGCAAGTACCGATAATGAACGCACCACTATTGTTGTTGAAAATAAAACTTATGGAAAAGTACTCTACAGACAAATTGCTGGAGCTTTGGCTAGACGTATCGTCAACTATGCTGAGCAAGGACAAACCGTAGAGCAAGGCAGTGATGCTGGATTTATAAAATTTGGATCTAGAGTTGATTTATTTTTACCTTTAGACACCAAAATTAAAGTTAAACTCAATCAAAAAGTAAAAGGTGGTGAATGTATCATCGCTGAAGTATAGTATGGATTCAGAGGCTTTAGATATAGAATTTAGAGAAGCTGTTGACAGTATCAACAGTCATCAGGAGCCATTTCCTGCAGATGTGCTCTTAAAGTTGTATGCCTATTACAAAAAAGCCACAAACGATTATAGCAGACCTAGTAGCAGCAAAGCGATTATAAATGCGTTTAAAACCAATGCGCTTTTTCAGGTTGAAGACATTACTCAAGACCAAGCTAAACAACAATATATCAAGCTCGCTAACACATACCTTATTTACAGAAAATAAGTTTACTTTAAGTTTTTGAGGCTTGCTTTAAGCGTCTCAATTTTGGCCATAGCATCGGCTTCTTTTTTCTTTTCACTGGCCACAACTTGTTCAGGAGCACCTGAAACAAAACGTTCGTTCGATAATTTTTTCTGAACAGATTTCAAAAATCCTTCTGTATAATTAAGCTCCTCTTCTAATTTTAATAATTCTGCAGCAACATCAATAGTATCATTTGCTGGAATGAAATACTCATTTGACTTTACTCTAAATGACAACGCATTTTCAACAGCTTTAGTTGTATAAGTCAGTTCAGAAATATTCCCTAATTTTAAAATAATAGCATCAAAATCTTTAGTTTGGGACTCATTATTTAGCACCAAAAATTCAATTGTGTTTTTGAAAGCTATATTTTTTTCTTTTCGAATCGTTCGGATACCAGATACCACTTCTGCAGCAAACTCAAAGCCTTCTAATAGCGACTGATCGTACGATTTAGCTTCTGGCCAAGATGCAACAATAAGAGCTTGCTCTGGCGATCTTTCATCTAAATATTGCCAGATTTCTTCGGTTAGAAATGGCATAAACGGATGTAAAATTTTTAAGTTTGATTCTAATATTACTACAACAGCATCATATGTTTTCTTATCTATAGGAGCACCATAAGCGGGTTTTACCATCTCTAGTAGCCACGAACAAAAGTCATCCCAGAGGAGTTTATATGTCGTCATTAGAGCATCACTTAGTCGATATTTACTAAAATTATCTTCTATTTCAAGCAGCGCTTTCTGAAATTTTGCTTGATACCAATTGATTGCAGTGAGCGCATAAGCAGGCTGCTCAATATCAGCTACCTCCCAGCCCTCAATCAGACGGAATGCATTCCATATTTTATTACCAAACGCTTTGCCTTGTTGACAGAGCGCTTCATCAAACATTAAATCATTACCTGCGGCTGAACTCAATAATAATCCCACACGAACTCCATCTGCTCCAAAATCGTCTATAAGTTTTAAGGCATCTGGAGAATTACCTAACGACTTACTCATTTTGCGACGCTGCTTGTCACGTACAAGTCCTGTGAAATACACATTATTGAATGGCTTTTGATCCTTATATTCATGACCAGCAACAATCATTCGTGCCACCCAGAAAAACAAAATATCTGGCCCAGTTACCAAGTCATTTGTGGGGTAGTAATATTTTATATCCTCATTTTCTGGATTTCGAATACCATCAAACACAGACATTGGCCATAACCAAGACGAAAACCAAGTATCAAGTACATCTTTATCTTGTGTTAGATTTTCCACTCGTAGTGCAGTGTTTCCAGATTTCTTTTGGGCGAGTTCCAATGCTTTTTCAATGGATTCAGCAACAACAAAATCATCCTTACCATCTCCAAAATAATAGGCCGGAATTTGTTGACCCCAGAAAAGCTGTCTTGAGATATTCCAATCGCGGATGTTTTCCATCCAGTGGCGATAGGTGTTTTCGAATTTTTTTGGAAATAAATTAATTGTTCGGTCTTCTAAAACCGCTTTGATTGCTGGTTGCGCAAGCGTTTCCATCTTTAAAAACCATTGGTCAGAAAGACGAGGTTCAATGACTTCTTTGGTACGTTCCGATGTTCCTACTTTATGGGTATGTTGTTCTGTTTTGATGAGCACCCCTTTAGACTCTAGCTCTTTGGCAATTTCTTTACGAACAACAAAACGGTCTTTACCCTCGTAGTGGAGTCCAAAACTGTTCAGAGTTGCATCTGCGTTAAAAATATCAATTACTTCTAGACTATATTTTTCTCCAAGTGCTTTGTCATTAATATCGTGTGCCGGCGTTACTTTCAAACAGCCCGTTCCAAATTCAATATCTACATATTCATCTTCAATAATTGGAATTACTCTATTACATAACGGTACAATGGCTTTTTTTCCCTTGAGATGAGAATAGCGTTCATCGTTAGGGTTGATACAGATAGCAGCATCCCCCAAAATTGTCTCTGGTCGCGTAGTAGCTATAGTGATCACTTCATCACTATCTTGAATCTTATAGTTTAAATAATACAAATTTCCCTGACGTTCTTCATAAATCACTTCTTCGTCAGAAAGTGTTGTTTGTGCTTGAGGATCCCAATTTACCATTCTAAATCCTCTATAAATCAACCCCTTATTAAATAAATCTATAAATACACTGATCACAGATGCACTCATATTATCATCCATCGTAAACTTCGTACGATCCCAATCACAAGAGCATCCTAATTTTTTTAATTGATCAAGAATAACGCCTCCATACTCTTCAGTCCAATCCCAAGCATGTGCCATAAACTCAGCTCTAGTTAGGTCATTTTTGTTTATCCCTTGTTCCTTTAGTTTAGCGACAACTTTTGCTTCAGTAGCAATAGAGGCATGATCTGTACCAGGCACCCAACACGCATTTTTTCCCTGTAAACGAGCACGACGTACCAATACATCTTGTATGGTGTTATTAAGCATATGCCCCATATGTAGAATCCCTGTAACGTTTGGAGGCGGGATTACGATCGTGTAAGGCTCTCTTGAATCTGGTGTCGAATGGAAATATTTATTTGCCATCCAGTATTCATACCACTTATTCTCAACAGCTGATGCATCATATTTTGAAGGTATAGACATACTTTGGTATAGTTTTTGAATTTTTGAATTACAAAAGTACTTATATTTTATTTTCTTTAGAATTAATAATTGATTTATATGAGTGCATTTTTGTAGTTTAAAAAAAAGGACTTAAATTTACAATAACAAATCATTCATATCATGAAAAAAGTATTTACATTATTATTAGTTTTTACGCTTAGTTTGGGGATTAATGCTCAAGACAAGGTTGCTAAAATTGAATTCGAAACAGAAACAATTGATTATGGCACCATTGAAAAAGGAGCAGATGGTGTTCGTGTCTTTAAATTCAAAAACACAGGAGATGCACCATTAGTGGTCTCTGCAGTAAAGTCAACTTGTGGATGTACTGTACCAAAAAAACCAACAGCACCTATTTTACCAGGAGAAAGCGGGGAAATCGAAGTAAAATATGACACCAAAAGAGTCAATCCAATTCGAAAAACAATCACCGTTACTTCAAATGCTGTTAGACCTACAGTAGCCTTAAAAATTAAAGGAACGGTCGTTAATTCTGGTACAACCAGTCTTATTGAACAAAAAGATAAAAGTATTCTGGAGCAATAGGCTTTTAATTACATATTTGAACACTACAAAAGCACTTTAATTAGTGCTTTTTTTTTGTAATAAATCGCGTAATCTGAATTCATATTTAAAAACCACACCATGTCTTTCAATCGTCATTCGAATAAGCTTTCCATCTTTCCCATAAAACTGTTCAATTGCTTTTTGAAGCGTCAGTGCACTAAGATCTTGAGTGTTAATTGAAAGAACCACATCACCAATTTGAAGCCCCGCATTAAAAGCTGGAGAATTAGGTCTTAGATCAGAAATAATTAATTCTGGTACAATTTCCAATTTGTAATGATAAGAAAAGTTAATCGTATTTGAGTTAGGGGAGGCATTCAAATTAGACGTGTCTTCAGTAAAACCATTAGAAGTTTTGATCTGTTTTTTAACCACTCGAACACCCGCATATTGCATCATTATACCACTTTTGTTATACTTAAATGGTGCTTTAAAGTGTTTGTTTTTTTTGAATCTAACCTTTTGTGATTGATAATCAAAAACCCAATTAAAACGATGCAAGACATCTCCAAGTAAACTCCCATTTCTTAATCCATATATATTAGTTTTATTAATGGACGAAGCGTCTGGAAAAGCAACATTGACCTTATGTAATTGAAAATCCTTTAAACGAAATGAATGAACTACAGCGCGTTTTCCAAAAATTGAACCACTAAGACCTTTCCCTAAAAAATCATTAAAATTCTGTTTTGGAACTGGAAGCCATTGAGAGGAATCTTCAAAAAGCCATAGAGCATCACTTCCACCCGTATCGATTAAGAGGTTCACTGGAACTTCGCGTTCATTCACAGTTACATTTGCTTCAATAATAGGTTTTTTATTATAAAATTTCAGGCTTGACACTCGCCACTTTTTAGATAATTTTGACGAATACGTCTTAGGATTATAAAGCTTGATGAATTTTCGACTGTAATTGACCTCAACAATAAAATCTTTAAAAACATCATATCCAATAATTCCATGAATTGGAATTCCTAAGCTAGGTGCGAAGTTTATAGAGGAATCAACAATTGCAAACAAGTCTTGGTTAAGGTTTATTGCCTCTCCAATGATAACCGTATTATTTGAAGATTGTAGCACCTCAATTGGCTTCTCATTACCTAATCCTTGAATTTGGATGAGTTCTGTTTTATGGATGGACAACTTATCTTTAAGGTTGAAGAAATTAAAAATAATTGGTCTAGAAACTCCAGTATCTAACAGAAAAGATAATGATGCCCCATTAACTATAACAGGAATTATAATGAGATTGTTTACGAATTTAAAATGAATCTTATCACTTTTTCCATTCTGGAGTTCGAAGTTTTCTTGAGAAAATACACTTAAAGCATAGCCAATAACAAGGAAAATACTGAGCTTTTTTTTTATTATCATGGCAAAAGAAGTAAGGGGCTGATTACAATATACATAAGATTTATTTAAATAATAGTTAAAGGGCTTTATTTTATACAAACTTTAAGATAAATTTGTAGAGAATACAAATTAAGAACAATGCCGAAAATTTCTCAAAGAGGAGTACTGATGCCACAATCCCCCATCAGAAAACTAGTGCCATACGCAGAGCAGGCTAAAAAAGACGGGGTGAAAGTGTACCATTTAAATATTGGTCAACCAGATATTAAAACGCCGGAAGTAGCATTAAATGCGGTTAAGAACAACACTTTAGAAATACTAGCTTACAGCCGCTCAGAAGGATCAGAAACGTATCGGACGAAATTAGCGGCCTATTACAAAAAAAATGACATCCATGTTAATGCGGATAATATTGTCATCACTACCGGCGGAAGTGAAGCACTATCCTTTACTTTTGGAAGCATCATGGATGCTGAAGACGAAGTTATTATTCCTGAGCCATTTTACGCAAATTACAACGGGTTTTCTAGCGCACAAGGGGTGAAGGTTGTTCCTGTTGTTTCTGGTATTAAGTCCAATTTTGCTTTGCCACCTATAGCAGATTTTGAAGCATTGATCACCCCAAAAACAAAAGCCATATTAATTTGTAATCCAGGAAATCCAACTGGATATTTGTATAGTAAATCTGAAATTCAGCAACTCGCATCTCTTGTAAAAAAATACGATTTATTTTTAATTTCAGATGAAGTATATCGAGAGTTCACTTATGATGGACTTGAACATTATTCCATTATGCAAGAGGAGGGTTTAGAGTCCAATGCGATACTAATTGATTCTGTTTCAAAACGGTACAGTATGTGTGGTGCAAGAATTGGATGTGCGGTCACCAAAAATAAAACAGTTTATAAAACGATCATAAAATTTGCACAAGCGCGCTTATCACCACCAACCTATGCTCTTCTCGCTAGTGAAGCCGCTCTAGACACTCCAGACCAATACTTCAATGAGGTCACCAAAGAATATGTAACCCGAAGAAATGTCTTAGTAGATGAACTTGAAAAAATTGAAGGTGTAAAAGTCGCTAAGCCAAATGGTGCTTTTTATTGTATTGTTGAACTCCCTGTCGAGGACTCCGATGTTTTCGCTCAGTGGTTACTTGAAGACTTTAGACTCAATAATGAAACCATAATGGTTGCACCAGCAGCAGGATTTTATTCAACTGAAGGTCTCGGAAAAAATCAAGTTCGAATTGCATATGTCCTAAACAAAGAAGACCTTAGAACTTCGGTTGCTATTTTGAAAGCAGCACTCACATTGTACAACGCATAATGCTTACACAAAAAAACATATCCCTAAAACCATTTAATACATTTGGTATTGATGTCATTGCAAAAGAATTTGTAGCTGTAGCTTCTATTAAAGAATTAGTGAAAGTATTAGATACGAACCCGACAGACATACTCGTTCTTGGTGGTGGGAGTAATATGTTGCTTACTAAAGCTGTCGAAGCATTAGTGTTACATGTAAATCTCAAAGGAATTACGGAAATTTCTAAATCTGAAAACAGTGTTAGGATACAAGTTGCTGCAGGAGAAAATTGGCATGAACTCGTGTGTTGGTGTCTCGACAAAAACTATGGGGGTCTCGAGAACCTATCCTTAATTCCCGGAAATGTTGGCACTGCTCCTATTCAAAATATCGGTGCTTATGGCGTTGAACTAAAAGATTCTTTTATTAGTTGTGAAGCCCTAAACATTCATACAAAAACTCTAAAAACATTCACCAAAGACGAATGTGATTTTGGTTATAGAAATTCTATTTTTAAGCAAGCACTAAAAGGACAATATATTATTACGTCTGTAGTGTTTGAATTAAGTAGTAAAAACCACCACTTGAAAACTAATTACGGTGCCATAGAAACTGAACTTAACAGATCTGGAATAGACCAGCCAACAATTCAAGACGTCTCCAAAGCTGTAATTTCCATTAGAAACTCAAAGTTACCTGATCCAAAAGTTATTGGAAATAGTGGAAGTTTTTTTAAAAATCCGATCATTTCTTTATCTAAATTTGAGGAATTACAAACTCAATTCCCTCAAATGCCTTCGTATAAAGTTTCGGAAGATGCAATTAAAATACCTGCTGGTTGGCTAATCGAAACTTCTGGCTTTAAAGGAAAAACCTTCACTAGCTATGGTGTACATTCGAAACAGGCCTTAGTATTAGTCAACCACGGCGGTGCTAATGGAACAGATATTCTGAACCTATCCATTCAAATTCAAAACGCCATAAAATTCATTTTTGATATTGATTTAGAAACAGAGGTCAATATCTTGTAACACGCTATTCAGTACATACTTTAAAACATTTAAAACCTAAATAGCTTAAAACTCGCTATGCTTTTTTACTGAGCTTACACACTAGACCAGCAGCAATTGCACCGGCAATAGGCGCTAACCAAAATAGCCATAACTGTCCTATAAAATCACCCCCTTGAGCAAAAAACACTTGACCTGTTGAACGCGCAGGATTCACAGAAGTGTTTGATATAGGGATACTAATCAGGTGTATTAAAGTCAATGCAAGACCTATAGCAATAGGAGCAAACTTTTTTGTGTCTTTTCGTCCTGTGCTCCCTAGAATAATAATAATAAAAAAAGCAGTAGTGACAAATTCAGTTATAAACACAGATCCCATTGAAAATCCACCGGGTGACAAATCTGCATAACCATTGGCTGCAAAGGTACCAACAGATACAAAGTCGGATTTCCCTGAAACGATCAAAAACAAGGTTGCTGCCGCCACAATCCCTCCAAAAACCTGAGCAATAATATACCCTAAGATATCTTTTGAAGGAAAACGACCACCTGCCCATAAACCAAGGGTTACAGCAGGGTTAAAATGTGCACCTGAAATAGCACCTACAGCGAAAGCCATAGTCATCACAGTTAATCCAAAGGCCAAAGCAACACCAATAAAACCAATACCCAAATCTGGGTATCCAGCTGCAAAGATTGCACTACCACACCCACCAAAAACTAGCCAAAACGATCCAAAAAATTCTGCAAATATTTTTTTCATAATAATTAATTTTTAAGGTTTTCATATTTGACACAACAATTAAAAAAAGTCACATAAGAGTTTCAAATTATTGAAAAGTGTATCTTTGTAAAAAAATATAAGATGACTCTACTTTTAATTACACTTGCACTTTTGGGAATTGCTATTGCAGGAATTTCAATAAAACTATGGGCAAAAAAAGATGGGGAATTTGCAGGAACTTGTGCAAGTCAAAATCCTATGCTCAACAAAGAAGGAGAGGCTTGTGGGTTTTGTGGAAAAACTCCAGAAGAATACAAAGATTGCGCAGAACCTCAACACGCCTAACTGTTTTTCTGTTTAAAAAAAACAGTACTTTTAGATTCGCTAACTGCGTTAAAAACTCAAAACCATACAATTGGAAATAAACGAAGTCGTTCGGAGAGCCAAAGAAAATGAACAAAGTGCATTCAATTTGTTGTTGCATACCTTTTGGAATGATGTATATGGTTTTTTGATTAAGCGTACCCGAAATGAAAATGATGCTGAGGATATATCTATTGAAACGTTTTCGAAAGCCTTTGAAAAAATAAAGACCTTTGATGAGGCCTTTAAATTCAAAACATGGTTGATTACCATTGCAAAAAATACGCACTCAGACAGTTTAAGAAAACAAAAAATATCGCTTAGCAATCAAACATCTGAAGACGATGAAAAGCGAGTCTATAAAATTCAGGATGAAGCGCCTTCTCCCGAAGACGTTCTGATAACAGAACAAAATCTTGCAGCGTTATTAAAAGACATTAAAAAATTAAAACCCCACTATCAACAGGTGATTAATTTACGTTATTTTCTAGAACTATCTTATCTTGAGATTTCAAAAGAGCTTAATATCCCCGTAAACAATGTTAAAATTAAACTTTTGAGAGCAAAAAAGCTGTTGGCTGAAATTATCTTAACAAAAAAATGAGACGCTTTATACAAAAACTAGGGCCTGGACTTATTTTTGCTGGTGCGGCTATTGGCGTTTCACATTTAGTTCAATCGACTCGTGCTGGAGCCGATTTTAGCTTTGGTTTGATATGGGCATTACTACTGATTCATTTGGTTAAGTATCCCTTTTTTCAATATGGTCCGCGCTATGCCAGTGTCACAGGCGAAAGCTTACTTGAAGGCTACCGAAAGTTAGGAAAAGGAGTTTTGGTGCTTTACGGAGTATTAACTTTTTTGACCATGTTTACGATTCAAGCGGCAGTAACTATAGTAACGGCTGGAATTGCAACCTCGTTATTTGGTGATTTTATCAGTGTTAAAATTTGGACTGTAATCATTTTAAGTGTGTGTTTTATCATTTTAAATATTGGCAAATATCAGTTTTTAGATCGTATGATGAAAGTCATTATTATCACCTTAACGCTTACAACTTTGATTGCCACTATCATGGCGCTTTCCAATTTCAGTGCCCCTATCCAATTCACACAACACATTCCTGAGGGCAGTATGGAAATTACATTTTTAGTTGCGTTTATGGGATGGATGCCTGCCCCTTTGGATGTCTCGGTGTGGCATTCGTTATGGACTATAGAAAAGCAAAATTCGAGTACCGTAAAACGCGATCCTAAAACAGCATTATTAGATTTTAACATTGGATATTTAGGAACAATTATACTAGGAATTAGCTTTGTAGCGCTTGGGGCCCTTATCATGCATCCCAGCGGAGAAAGCTTTAGTGGAAGTGCCGGGGTGTTTTCTGTTCAACTTATTGAAATGTACACTAAAAGTCTAGGGAATTGGGCGTATATTATCATTGGTATTGCTGCGTTTACAACCATGTTTAGCACCACCTTGACTACTTTAGACGCTTCGCCTCGATCTCTACACAAGGCCTCTGAATTACTGTTTAAAAAATCATTTAGTAAAGGCTATTTAATGTGGAGCATTGTGTTAATTACAGGAACTTTATGTATTTATTTTTTCTTTCTCTCTGAAATGGGAAGTCTTATAAAAGTGGCTACAATATTATCCTTTCTAACTGCACCATTTTATGCCCTTACCAACTATATTCTAATTTCGAGTAAGCATACACCAAAAGCAGGGCAACCTTCCAAAACACTGCATATTATGAGTTGTTTCGGAATTCTTTTTTTAATAGGATTTAGCATTTGGTATCTCACTATTTTATGATAAATTTATAAGAATACTTTGTATCTTTGCTGCTCAAATTAAATGCATGGCTGTAGAAACACTTTCAGACCCAATTATAAGACAACCAAAACCAAAATGGCTTCGTGTAAAATTGCCAACAGGCAAAAAATATACGGAACTCAGAGGACTTGTCGATAAATACAACCTCAACACTATATGTGCTTCTGGAAGTTGCCCAAATATGGGCGAATGTTGGGGAGAAGGCACAGCTACCTTTATGATTTTAGGAAACATCTGTACGCGTTCCTGTGGGTTTTGTGGCGTCAAAACTGGGCGTCCAGAAACTGTGGATTGGGACGAACCTGAAAAAGTAGCGCGTTCTATCAAAATTATGAACATCAAACACGCCGTTCTTACAAGCGTAGATAGAGATGATTTGAAAGACATGGGAAGTATAATGTGGGCCGAAACTGTGAAAGCCGTAAGACGGATGAACCCAACCACTACAATGGAAACCTTGATCCCCGATTTTCAAGGTATCGAAAAACATATTGATCGCATTATTGAAGTCGCACCTGAAGTAGTATCGCATAATATGGAAACAGTAAGACGCTTAACACGCGAAGTACGGATTCAAGCCAAATACGACAAAAGTTTAGGGGTTTTAAAATACTTAAAAGATCAAGGGCAACGCCGAACAAAAACAGGTTTGATGCTTGGCCTAGGAGAAACTCGCGAAGAAGTTATTGAAACGCTTCATGACATACGAAATGCAGACGTTGATGTAGTAACAATTGGGCAATACCTGCAACCAAGTAAGAAGCATCTCCCTGTAAAACAATTCATCACCCCAGATCAATTCAAAGAATATGAAGCCATTGGATTAGATTTAGGATTCCGCCACGTTGAAAGCAGTGCTTTAGTAAGATCTTCTTATAAAGCTCAAAAACACATCAACTAACCATGGTTCGGGTCGCTATCAACGGCTTTGGGCGCATTGGTCGTCGCGTGTTTCGACTATTATTGTCTCATCCTTCGATTGAAGTCGTAGCTATTAACGACCTTGCTGACACCATAACTTTGGCGCATTTGCTAAAATATGATAGTATTCATGGCACCTTAAAGAGAACCGTTTCAAGCACTGACAAACACTTGTGCGTTGATGAAAAAATTATTCCTGTATTAAATAAAACCCATCCAAAAGAGCTCAACTGGGCGCCATACGATGTGGATATTGTCATTGAAGCCACTGGGAAATTTAAATCTAAAAGTGATTTGATTCATCATATACAAAATGGCGCTTCTAAAGTGATTCTGAGTGTCCCTCCTACCGATGATGAGCTGAAAACTGTTGTTTTAGGCGTTAATGATGATTTATTACAAAACAATGATTTAATAATTTCAAACGCCTCTTGTACTACAAATAATGCCGCCCCAATGCTCTCAATTATCAATACACTTTGTGGGATTAATCAGGCGTATATTACAACTGTGCATTCCTATACTACGGATCAAAGTCTTCACGACCAACCGCACAAAGATTTAAGACGCGCACGCGCTGCGGGACAGTCTATTGTGCCCACAACAACTGGAGCTGCAAAAGCACTTACAAAAATTTTTCCAGAGCTAGCGGACTGTATTGGGGGATGTGGAATTCGAGTACCCGTTATTAATGGTTCACTTACAGATATTACATTTAATGTAAAAAAAGAAACCTCTGTTGAAGCAGTTAATGCCGCTTTTAAACAGGCTTCAGAAACAACTTTTAAAGGCGTTCTTGAATATACCGAAGACCCCATTGTATCGGTTGATATTGTTGGAAATACACATTCGTGTGTTTTTGATGCACAAATGACCTCTGTCATTGGCACAATGGTGAAAATTATTGGATGGTATGATAACGAAACTGGCTACTCCAGCCGTATTGTAGATTTGATTTATCGACTGAAAATATAATTATTTGTTTTTTAGTCGTTGATTGGATATCCTAAAACTCTTCAACATACGTTTCTACCAGATTTTCAAACTCCGAAGCCTTGTCGATTTTTAATTGGATTGGCAAGTAATAAATATGATCATTTGTATCTGGATTTAACCTCATAAAATCCTTTTCTGTAGTGACTACTTTTGCTTTTGAATGGATACGTTCCAATTCTGATTTGGAAAACTCATGGTGATCTTTATAACTTAGATGTTCGAAATCAAGTCCCATTCCCGTGAGGTAAGATACCAATGGTTTTGGATTTGCAATACCTGTTACTAACGTGAAATGTGTTCCTTTTAAAGCTGTCAAAGCACAACTTGAAGTCGATGACCTCAGTGTTTCACCATACTGAATACTGCTAAAAAATACCGCTTGATAGGATTCTGGATTTAAGCGTTTTATAATAGCGGTTTTCTCTAGTCCACTCATTTGCTCTGGACATTTCGTGACTACAATTACTTGAGCACGATTAGCGCCTGATCTGGGTTCTCTCAAATTTCCTGTAGGTAAAACGATATCGTCACAATACAAATGGTCATAGGCAGTCAAAAGAATATTAAACCCGGCAGTAACTTCACGGTGTTGAAAAGCATCGTCTAATAATACCACCTCCAACAACGGGTTGTGTGCTTTTAAACGTTTCAAACCATTTTGACGGTCTGCATCTACGCCAACAGTGATGTTTTTAAACTTATTAAAAAGTTGTAATGGCTCATCTCCAATATCTCGAGATGACATTTCAGGACTAGCAATCAGAAATCCTTTTGACTTGCGACCATAGCCTCGACTTAGAGTTGCTGTCTTATATTTTGAGGCCAAAAGCGTCACTAAATATTCTATCATAGGAGTTTTCCCGGTTCCACCAACGGACAAATTACCAATGCTCAATACCGGAAACTCATAGGTTTTTGAGCCGAAAAGTGACCAATCAAAGAATTTATTCCTTATAAACACCACAACATAATAGAGTGGTACAAGGGGAAATAATATTTTTCTAAAAAGCTTCATCACAACGAAAGTAATTATTTTATCTTTGAACTTAAACAAAAACTTATGATAGTTCAGGATGTGATCATGCATTTAGAGGCTTTAGCTCCGCTTGCCTATGCTGAAGAATTTGACAATGTAGGGCTTTTAGTTGGGAACAAAACCTCAGAAGTTACAGGTGTTTTAGTGACTTTGGATACGCTTGAAACGGTCGTTGATGAAGCGATTGAAACGAACTGTAATATGATTGTAAGTTTTCATCCGATCATTTTCAAAGGAGTCAAGAGCATTACTGGAAATTCTTATGTGGAACGAGTAATCATCAAGGCCATAGAACATAAAATTGCAATTTATGCGATCCATACCGCACTAGATAATGCGTTTGAAGGTGCAAATGCCGGGCTTTGTGAGCTTTTAGAGTTGAAAAATAAAACGATTCTCATTCCTCAAAAGGGAACTATCAAACAATTGACCACTTATGTCCCAGAAAAAAGTGCAAAAACCGTAAGGTCAGCTTTATTTAAAAGTGGCGCTGGAAGCCTTGGTAATTATTCCGATTGTAGTTTTAATAGTAATGGCATTGGCACGTACAAAGGAAACGAACAGTCTAATCCGGTGCTTGGAAAAAAACATAGTTTTCAAGAAGTATCCGAAATAAAAATCACGGTTTGTTTTGAGAAACACCTAGAAAACACCATTCTGAAAACACTTTTTAGCAGCCACCCTTATGAAGAAGTTGCCTATGAAGTATTTACTTTAGACAACAAAAATCAACATATTGGTATGGGAATGCTCGGAGAACTTGAGCAACCCATGGAAGAAACAGCATTTCTTGATTACATAAAAAAACGATTAAATTGTTCGGTAATACGGCATTCAAAATTTCTAAATCGACCGATTCAAAACGTAGCTGTTTTAGGAGGCTCAGGGAGTTTTGCAATCGAAGCTGCAAAAGCCGCTGGCGCTGATGCTTTTATCACCTCAGATTTAAAATATCATGATTTTTTTAGTGCCGAAAACAAGTTGATTTTAGCCGACATTGGACACTATGAAAGCGAAGCGCATATAAAAAATATTTTAGTTGCTTATCTTAAGAAAAAAATTACTAATTTTGCAATCCTTTTATCAAAGACAAATACAAATCCTGTAAAGTATATATAAGCATGGCTAAAAAGAAAGAATTAACTGTAGAAGATCGTTTAAGAGCTCTTTATGACTTACAATTGATTGACTCTAGAATTGATGAAATTAGAAATGTACGAGGAGAACTTCCCTTAGAAGTTAGAGATTTAGAAGATGATGTTGAAGGTTTCAAAAACAGAGTCCTGAAACTTGAAGAGAACTTAGCTGACATCAATGAGCAAATAAAATCTAAAAAGATTCATATTGAAGAAGCAACGAGCTTAATCAAAAAATATACTGAACAACAGAAAAACGTTCGTAATAATCGTGAATTTAATTCTTTAACCAAAGAAGTTGAATTTCAAGAATTAGAAATTCAATTAGCTGAAAAACACATTAAAGAATTTAGCGCCCAGTTGGAACAAAAAAATGCTGTAATTACGACTACTAAAGAACGCCTGGAAGAACGTGAAACGCATTTAAAACACAAAAAGGCAGATTTAGATGCAATTCTTGCTGAAACTGAAAAGGAAGAAAAGGTTTTACTTGAAAAATCAGAAGAATACAAAAAAAATATTGAAGAACGTCTTGTAAAGGCTTACACAAAAATACGAACTAACGTCAAAAATGGACTAGCAATTGTCCCTATTGAGAGAGGGGCTTCAGGAGGCTCTTATTTTACAATTCCACCACAAGTACAAATGGAAATTGCATCCCGTAAAAAAATCATTACTGACGAACACAGTGGTCGAATTTTAGTAGATGCTACTTTAGCAGAAGAACAAAAAGTTGTCATGGAAAAATTGTTTACTAAACTCTAACAATCCATTACAAAATATTATAAGCCTTCATTTTTTATGAGGGCTTTTTTATTTAATATAATTTTCACACTTTTAAAGATTATGCGTTGTAATTTTATATCCACTAAAATTATAAAACCCATGAAAAACCTAGCAACACTTATGATTTGTTTGACCTTTAGTTTTACAAGTTGTCAAACCAAAAAAACCAAAACTAACAAGCAACAAGAAGTAATAAACAGCGCTCCAATTGAAGTTCCCCTAAAAAATGGAATGGCACGCGCCTATTTTGCTAGTGGTTGTTTTTGGTGTGTAGAAGCGGTTTATGAAAGTGTCAAAGGCGTTTCTGAGGTTATTAATGGTTACTCTGGTGGTTACACTGATAACCCAACTTACCCTGCAAGTAACACTGGAAGAACTGGACATGCAGAGGCCGTTGAAGTCATTTACGATCCCGAAACTATTGATTTTTCAACTCTAGTTGATGTGTATTTTGGTTCACAAAATATTAGTCAAGTTAATGGCCAAGGCCCTGACAGAGGCTCGCAATACCGCTCCATTATTTTTTATCAAAATGAGGATCAAAAAACAATTATTACACAAAAAATAAAAACCATTTCTGAACAACAGAATATTACTGTTGCAGCCGAAGTATACCCATTTCAAAAATTTTGGAAAGGTGAAGACTACCATCAAAATTATGAGCGACTTCATCCCAATAACTCATACATCCGAAATGTTTCTATTCCACGACTACGGAAATTTCAACAAAAATTCCCACACTTACTAAAAACGAAGCATTAATTTTAAAGCCTCAATAGTCTTACATTTTTAATCAAATTGCTTATTTTTGAGATAATTCAAACTACAATTATTGATGCTTTATAAGTCTGGTATTCATTTTGCTAAAGCACAGGATCAAAATGATCCTTTAGCGCATTATCGTGACAAGTTTCATATCCCCAAAACTTCTGAAGGGAACGAATGGCTCTACTTTACTGGAAATTCTCTTGGACTTCAACCAAAACAAACTAAAAACCATATCAATCAAGAGTTAGAGGACTGGGCGAACTTGGGTGTAGAAGGCCATTTTGAAGCCAAAAACCCATGGTTACCGTATCACAAATTTCTAACTGAAAGCATGGCTGAAATTGTTGGGGCTAAACCCATAGAAGTGGTCATTATGAATACCTTGACGACAAATCTTCATTTATTGATGGTGTCATTTTATCAGCCGACCAGAACAAAATTTAAAATTGTCATAGAAAGTGATGCGTTTCCTTCCGATCGTTATGCCGTAGAAACACAGCTTAAATTTCATGGTTTTGACCCCACGGAGTCGCTCATTGAATGGTCACCAAGGGCAGGAGAAACACTATTAAATATTGACGATTTAGCTTCTATTTTAGATACTCAAGGCGATGAAATTGCTTTGTTACTAATTGGAGGTGTCAATTATTATACTGGACAATATTTAGATCTAAAAAAAATTGCCAAACTCGGCCATCAATACGGATGTAAAGTGGGTATTGATTTGGCGCATGGTGTTGGAAATATTCTTCCAAATCTTCATGACTCAGGAGTTGACTTTGCAGCTTGGTGTACTTATAAATACATGAACTCTGGTCCAGGCAGTTTGGGCGGGATTTTTGTCCATGAACGTCATGCTCACGATGAATCCTTAAAACGATTTGCAGGCTGGTGGAGTCAAAATAAAGACACCCGTTTTGACATGCGTCAACCACTGGATATTATTCCAGGAGCAGAGGGATGGCAGTTAAGTAACCCGCCTATTTTATCTATGGCAGCGATTAAGGCATCCTTGGAATTGTTTTCGGAAGTTGGCATGCCAGCGTTAAGAAAAAAATCAATTCGTCTTACTGGATATTTGGAATACCTTATTTTGGAATTACAAAATGAACACATCTCTATTATTACGCCAAAAGACCCTGAACAACGGGGCTGCCAATTATCCATCCAAGTTCGGAATGCAGATAAATCTTTACATACTAAACTCAGCGAGGCAAATGTGATTACAGACTGGAGAACCCCAGATGTTATCCGTTGTGCACCTGTTCCCTTTTACAATTCGTTTGAAGATGTTTTTAATATGGTAGAAACTTTAAAAACAGTGTTAGATGCCTAAAGAAAGTATTTTAATTATTGGTGCTGGACTCTGTGGTTCACTGCTCGCCTTAAGACTGGGGCAACGCGGCTTTAAGGTACGTGTCATAGAAATGCGTCCCGATTTACGAACCGTAGATATTAGTGCCGGACGATCCATAAATTTAGCGTTTTCAAATCGTGGGCTTAAAGCCATTAAGCTCGTTGGCTTAGAATCAAAAGTGAAAAGGTTGTGTATTCCTATGCACGGAAGAATGATCCATGATAAAGATGGAAAAACCTTTCTTTCTAACTACAGTGGACGAGAGAACGAATCTATAAACTCTATTTCAAGAGAGTTACTGACTGCACTTTTACTCGATGAAGCAGAAGCACTAGATAATGTCACTATTGAATTTGAAAACCGTTGTACAAAAGTTGATTTTGACGCCAAAATAGGTGTTTTTGAAAACCGTAATACAGGCACTACTTTTGAGGTTAGCGCAGACCTAATTTTTGGAACTGATGGCGCTGGGTCTGCTTTAAGGAAAAGTTATTTTCAAGAGCGTAAATTTTTATTTAGTTTCTCTCAACACTACTTAACCCATGGCTACAAAGAATTAACGATTCAACCAGATTCAAATGGCGGTTTTAAAGCCTTTAAAAATGCACTTCACATTTGGCCTCGAGGCGATTTTATGATTATTGCATTACCTAACTTGGATGGAAGTTTTACGGTGACTCTATTTTTGAGTTATGAAACTGGAGAATATAATTTTGAAAACCTAACAACGCCTGAAATTGTAACTGAATTTTTTCAAAAAGAATTCCCTGATGCTCTTGAACTGATGCCCAATTTAGTGAATGAATTTTTTGAAAACCCGACAGCACCCTTAGGAACTGTAAAATGCAGCCCATGGCATTACAAAAAAAATAGTCTTTTGTTAGGCGATTCTGCACATGCTATTGTACCGTTTTATGGTCAAGGGATGAATGCTTCATTTGAGGACGTTGTTGAATTTGATCGGTTCTTAGACCTTCATGAGGGCGATTGGGAGACTACACTTAAAGCCTTTGGAACAAATAGAAAAATTGATACCGATGCAATTGCGGACTTAGCAATAGATAATTTTCATGAAATGAAAAACCATGTTGCAAATCCATTATTTCAAGAAAAACGAAAAATTGAAATGGCTTTAGAAGCTCAATTTCCAGAGACATATTATTCGAAATATTCCTTAGTAACATTCAAAGAAACCATTGGGTATAAGGAAGCTATGACCATTGGGCGAGCACAAGACACCGCAATTCTAAAATTGTTGGCTGCACAAAAGATAGCCTCAAATGAAGATTTAAATACTGTACTCAAAAAAGTACAGCAAGAAACCAGTACTATTCTTAAGGAAAATGCGGTTTCAAAAATAGTTTAATACTAAATTAAAATAACACTGATGAGTAGCAAAATAACACCAAGAGGAGCCTATCCACACATCAAACGTGTTGGCGATTTTATTTTTGTTTCAGGAACAAGTTCGAGACGTGCAGATAACAGCATTGCTGGCGTAGATATCATTGATGACATGGGAACCAAATACTTAAATATTGAAACTCAAACCCGTGAAGTCCTTAAAAACATAAACACTAATTTAGCTACTGAAGGGGCGAGTTTAGAAGACGTTGTAGACGTCACTTCCTTTCTAGTGAATATGAATGATTTTGCTGGCTACAACAGAGCCTATGCGGAGTTTTTTAGTGCCTCATCTGGACCTACACGAACAACAGTTGCTGTTCATCAACTACCGCATCCAGATTTGGTGGTCGAAATTAAGGTAATAGCCTTTAAAAAATTAACATGATTCACATCCAGAACTATATCAATGGCAAATTTTCAGATCCCATTCAAAATGAATGGCTTGATAATAGTTGTCCTGCCGATGGTGTAGTTTATGGAAAACTCCCTAATTCTTGTGCAAAAGATGTACAGAACGCCTACGAGGCAGCTCATAACGCATTCCCTTCTTGGTCTGTAACATCCATTGCAAAAAGAAGTGCTATTCTACTAAAAATCGCCGCTTTGATCCAAGCCAACTTAGAGCGTTTTGCAGCTGCTGAAAGCAAAGATAATGGCAAGCCAATTTCTCTGTCGAGATCAATTGATATTCCTAGAGCGGCGAGTAACTTTCGATTTTTTGGTAAAGCGATTACTCAATTTTACAGTGAAAGTCATGAAGCCAGAAATCAAAAAACAATCAACTATACCTTACGTCATCCCCTAGGAGTTGTGGGGTGTATATCGCCATGGAATTTACCTTTATATTTACTAACATGGAAAATTGCACCTGCATTAGCTGCTGGAAATTGTGTTGTTGCCAAACCTAGTGAAGTCACCCCCTACACCGCTTTTTTATTGGGAGAAATTTGTAATGAAGCAGGACTTCCAAAAGGAGTCCTTAATATTGTTCATGGATTGGGAGCAACTACAGGACAAGCCATTGTGGAACACCCTCACATCAAAGCAATATCATTTACGGGAGGCACAGAGACTGGTAAATTAATTGCTAAAACTGCAGCCCCATTATTTAAAAAATTATCACTCGAATTGGGTGGAAAAAATCCAAACATCATTTTTGCAGATTGTGATTATGACAAAATGCTCACTACCACCATAAGGTCTTCGTTTTCTAATCAGGGGCAAATTTGTTTATGTGGAAGTCGCATTTTTGTTGAAGCCTCCATTTATAAACAATTTAAGAAGGATTTTGTAGAACGTGTTCGTCAGCTTGTTGTTGGACCACCTAATGAGGAATCTACACAAATTGGGGCTTTAGTGTCCAAAACCCATTTTGAAAAAGTAATGTCATATATTGAAGAAGTTGACAACTTACAAAGCAGGATAATTTTTGGTGGAAAAAGAGTGCCTGTTGAAGGGTATGAAAACGGTTACTACCTATCTCCTACTATAATTGAAGTTGATTCTAATCAGTGCAAATTAAATCAAGACGAGATTTTTGGCCCTGTAGTGACGCTGATGCCATTTGATTCTGATGATGCAGTATTAGCGATGGCAAACGATGTGAACTATGGACTATCTGCCACAGTATGGACAAACAATTTGAAACGTAGTCTATTGTTTTCAGAACAATTGGAAGCTGGGATTGTATGGATAAATACGTGGATGCAACGCGATTTACGAACACCATTTGGAGGCGTAAAATCTTCAGGTGTTGGACGTGAAGGCGGTTTTGAAGTCCTTCGGTTTTTTACCGAAACAAAAAATATATGTATTAATTACGAATAATAAACTTATGAACTTAAATTTAAACGACAAAAACGCACTAGTTTGTGGCAGTACACAAGGCATCGGAAAAGCAGCTGCAATCGGATTGGCATCTGAAGGGGTAAAAGTTACTTTAGTTGCTCGAGACGAAGCAAAGCTTAAGGCCGTCATTGCTGCCTTACCCAATGCACAACTGCACGACTATATCGTTGCCGATTTCATGGATCCCAAAGGACTAAAATCAAAAGTAGAAGCCTATATCAAAAATAATCAGGGGTTTCATATTCTAATTAACAATACAGGAGGGCCAAGAAGCGGAGCTATTATAGAGGCTAGTTTAGAGGAATTTGAAAATGCATTCACACAACATTTAAAATGTAATCATGTCCTGACTCAATTGGTTGTACCGTACATGAAGGCAGTCTCTTATGGACGTATTATCAATGTTATTTCCACTTCAGTCAAAGAACCCATTGAAGGCTTAGGCGTCAGCAACACCATCCGAAATGCTGTTGGTAACTGGAGTAAAACGTTATCATTTGAGCTGGGTCGTTTTGGAATTACCGTTAATAATGTGTTGCCAGGATTTACTGAAACCGACCGTTTGAATGAGATCATTAAAATTAAGGCTGATCAAGCGCAAACAAGTATTGCGCAAATGACCGCTATAATGAAAAATTACACCCCTGCTAAACGTTTTGCAAAACCAGAAGAAACGGCCAATGCAATTGTATTTTTGGCGAGTGAAGCAGCAGGCTACATCAACGGCGCAAACATCCCTGTTGATGGTGGTCGAACAAAATCTTTGTAACTTTATCCCTATAATTTAAACACAATACCAATGAGTAAATTAGTATCTCCTCTAAACATCAAAGCATGGATTGAAGACCATAGAGCATTATTAAAGCCCCCAGTAGGAAATAAATGTGTATGGAACGATGGTGAATTTATTGTGATGGTTGTTGGAGGACCTAACAACAGGAAAGACTACCATTATAATGAAACTCCAGAATTTTTCTACCAATTAGAAGGCGATATCATTTTAAAAATAATTGATAACGGCACCGCCAAAGATGTACATATTAGAGAAGGTGATATTTATTTATTACCCTCCAAAGTCCCCCATTCTCCACAACGAGGGGCTAATACTGTGGGCATTGTTATTGAGTACCAACGTCCCGAAGGTGTGAAAGATGCTTTGGAATGGTATTGTGAAAAGTGTAACCATAAATTGTTTAGAGCACCCTTTACATTAGATAATATCGAAACCGATATGCCCCTTATTTTTGATCAGTATTACTCAAGTAAAGAAAAATGCACCTGTTCAAAGTGTGGCAACATAATGGAAGCACCCAACAAAATTTAAAACTATCACATGAAACGTAAACTTCGCATCAACGGCCACTCTCACTTATTGCCATATCCAGAAGAGATTCCTGAATTCATGAAAGAAAAGGAGATTTTTTGGGTGGACGATGAGCGCAAGTATATGCTTCAAAAAGGGTGGAGTCGTCCGGTGACACATTCAAGTTTTTTCTTAGATGAAAAACTGGAGTGGATGGATGAAAATAAAATTGATCATGCAGTTGTTCTAAATTTATCCCAACTCTATGGCAATGGATTACGTTTGGAAGAGATGAAAAAAGCCCTGCGTTTTCAAAACGATTACAATGCTAAAATACAACTAGATAATGCCTCAAAATTCACTTGTGGATTTGTAGTTCACCCTGGTTTTATTCAAGGTGCATTATGGGAAATTGAGCGCTGTGTGAAAGAATTAGACCTTAAAGTGTTGTGTTTACCCACGCATTTTATGGACAGTATTGGGCAATGGCGAAGTGTGTTTGATAAGGAAAATGATCCCATTTTTGAATTGGCAAATGACTATAATCTAGCCATTGAAGTTCATCCTTACGATGGTGAAAAAATGATCAAACTTGAAAATACATCTTGGCGTTTTCATTTGATTTGGATGCTAGCACAATGTGGAGATGCGTATCACTTTTATACTTTAAATGGGATGCAAGAACGCTATCCAAACATTAGAACTTGTTTTGCGCATGGCGGACAAATGGCACAAATGAACCTCGGAAGGCGTATTCAAGGATTTGATGGTCGCCCAGATTTATTTGAAGGAAAATCACATCCGCGCAAAGCTGTAGGACATCCTAATATTTATTTTGATACGTTGGTTCATGATACTGATTCCTTAAACTTAATGTTGAAACGCCAAGGCAGTAATCAAATTATTATGGGCTTAGATGACCCCTACCCACTAGGAGAAATGGAGAGCGAAGCACAATCTTCTTATCCCGGAAAGCTTTTAGATCTTGCTATTGACCGTAAACTTATAACCAAAAATCAATATGATGATATTTGGGAAGACAATGTTTTAAGATGGTTGTTTGGAAATGACAACGCACAAAAAGAAAAATTGATTCAAAAAATAGTATCCTAAATGCATTTTATTCCAGAAAAACTAGATGATTATGTTGTAAAACATTCCGAAGATGAGCCTGCACTTTTAAAAGCACTTACTAGAGAAACGTATCAGAAAATTTTACAACCGCGAATGCTTAGTGGACACTATCAAGGTCGTGTTCTTAGTATGTTATCTAAACTAATTCGTCCAAAGGTAATTTTAGAACTCGGGACATTTACAGGGTACTCGGCCTTGTGTTTGGCAGAAGGCTTAGACAAAAACGGCATTATACATACCATTGACATCAACGAAGAATTGGTAGATTTTCAACGTTCCTATTTTGATCAGTCTGAATATGGTTCTCAAATAATTCAACACTTAGGATCTGCATTAGATATTATACCAACGCTAGATACTACTTTTGACTTGGTATTTATGGATGCTGACAAACCTAATTATATTACATATTTTCATCAAATTATTGATAAACTCAACCCTGGTGGCGTCATTCTTTCAGATAATGTTTTATGGAGTGGGAAGGTCATTGAGGAACTCAACCCTCAAGATGTTTCAACAAAAATTGTTTTGGAATATAATGCCTTATTAAAAGACGATCCACGACTAGAAACGGTGTTGCTCCCGATAAGAGATGGCCTTACAGTGAGTATAAAAAAATAGACTTATAAGTTACGACGAACGGAACCTGTGAGATCGTTGATATTGTCTTTTACTTTATTTATTTCTTCGTTTACATCTTTTGTAATCGAGGTGTCTATTCCATTTTTATCAGCGCTTTTTTGAATTTCACCCTTAATATCATTGGTTGCATCCTTCAGTGTACGCATACCTTTACCAAGGCCTTTGGCGATACCCGGAATTTTGTCCGCACCAAACACCAGTATCACAATAAATAAAATAAATGTGATTTCTGTACCACTTATAAATAAAAACCCAGTGTATATCATTCTACAAATATAATAAGTCCGTTTGTATTTCTTTTGTATAAAGAGTTAATTTTCAGAAAAATTGGCAGCCTTAAATTTCTCCAATTTCTCCTCCATATATTCTAAAACTTCCACTTCACTACGCCCAAGACAACGGTCTTTAAAATCTGGAGCATCAGCACAAAAATAATAAAACTCAGTACGTCTGCTAATTTCTAACTGATGTGTTTTAAAAAAAAGAGGTCCTATAATATCTTTTAAGCGTTGCACGCCTTGTTTGTTCTGATCAAGAGCTACATGCTTTTTTAGCATTTTGGTCCGACCAGACATCATATTAAGAAGCTTATAGAAATTCAAACCAAATCCAAAACCAATGTAGGGAATTAAAGGCCCATCATCGGCTTCAAAAAGGCGTCTCTCTGCCAAGTTCATGCGCGGACCAGTATAGCCTGGAATGCCTAAATCATAAAAATCTATAGGGCGTTCGACATCAGAATTCGAAATATCCGAATCTAAATCACCTGTTAATATGGTTCCTATCATAACCTCATCTAAGGCATTAATGGATTCTGAAAGCGTGACGGTAATTGACTTACTTTTAATCTGACTTGCACTAACTACAATTATTTTTGGAATGTATTGAATCGATGAAAAATAGAGCGAATCTGATAACTTTGCCTCAATACTAAACCTCCCATTTTGATTTGTTGTTGTATAGCGGTATGAGGTTTTATTAATGACATGAATACCTTCCAATTCACCATTTGAAATAATTTGTCCTGAAAGTTCTATATTTTGAGCCTGTAATGTACATACGGATAAAGTACCAAGGAGTATGAGGCCTAATATGATTTTATTTGAAAAAAAAGGAACTCTCAAATTGATTAAAAATAATATTATTCGGTAAATTTACAAAAATTAAAAGATGAAACGAGCGTATTAAAATTATTATCACTCATGGGAATGACTAATAGCGAACAGCATGTGACCTTTTAAAAACATAAATATAGACACATGAAACAACTCCTAATCGCAAGCACTTCTACTGTGCATGGCAGTGGCTTTTTAGACTACCTCTTAGAGGCACTGAAAATTCATTTTAAGACTGTCGATACCATTTTATTTATTCCGTACGCACGTCCTGGGGGGCGTTCACATGAGGAATACACAAAACTTGTACAGAACGCATTTTCTAAAATTGACAAAACAGTTAAAGGAATTCATGAATATGACAATCCAAAAGACGCTCTTAAATCTGCACAGGGCATTTTTATTGGCGGCGGTAACACCTTTGTTTTGGTCGATCAACTCTATAAAAATGATTTAGTGGGTGAATTAAAAACAGTTATAGAATCTGGAACACCTTATTTAGGTACAAGTGCAGGCAGTAATATCTGCGGACTCACTATAGGTACTTCTAACGATATGCCAATTGCTTATCCGAAAAGTTTTAAAACACTGGGGCTTGTTCCTTTCAACATCAATCCGCACTATTTAGATCCCGATCCTGGTAGTACCCACATGGGCGAAACACGTGAGACTAGAATTCAAGAATTTCATCACTTTAATTCACAACCTGTAATTGGATTAAGAGAAGGTAGTTATTTGGAAGTCGTAGGCTCAAAAATTAGGCTTAAAGGGGTTTTAAATGCGCGTGTATTTGAAAAAAACAAGACCCCTTATGAAATTAAATCTGAATCGGACCTTTCTGATTTGAATTAGCCAATCAGCTTTACAAAATGATAGCCTAATTTTTGGAAACCATCTTTTTCGTAGAAATTCTGAGAAGGCACATTATCGATGTACGCATTAAGTTCGATAGCTTGATAGCCTTTCGTTTTGACATATGTTTCAATCCAGTTGATAAATTGTGTCCCTAACCCTTTATTACGATAGGCGTCGTCGATAAACACATGATCTAGTTCTACACTTCTACCCGAATAATGTCGCGTACAAAACCATAAACCGGAAACCCCTATCAACTGATCGGCATCATAAACCCCTACACACTCATAATTTTGAGTAATCATTTCCTTAAAACGTTCTTTTAAAATCGCTTCGGTTATATGAGGCTTAGACATTTTTTTTACCATGGGCACAACGGTCTCAATGGTATCGGCAGTAATTATTTTGAATTCAAATTGCATTTAAAATGGTTTAGTGTTCCAAAAATACAACTATTTTCTTAGCATCTAAATCATAAATCTCATCTGAATTTTATTAAAATCTTCTTATATTTGGACACGTTTTAAAACGAGATTATGAACAAGAAAGTTATTTTAATGATTTTAGATGGATGGGGGAAATCTCCTGATCCAAAAGTGTCTGCAATTGATAATGCTGACACACACTATATTGATTCTTTATACACCAAATATGGGCATGCAAGCCTTCGAACAGATGGGCTACATGTTGGGCTTCCAGATGGTCAAATGGGAAATAGTGAGGTTGGTCATATAAACCTTGGGGCTGGTCGTATAGTTTATCAAGATCTTGCAAAAATTAACTTAGCCGTTACCAACGATACATTAAAGGATGAAACCGTTTTAAAGACGGCTTTAGAGTATGCAAAAACAAATCAAAAAGCAGTTCACCTTTTGGGGTTAGTCAGTGATGGTGGGGTACATTCGCACTTAAATCATTTATATGGACTTCTAGATGTCATTGACCAATATGGTATTGAAACGTCTTTTATTCATGCGTTTACAGATGGGCGTGATGTCGATCCAAAATCGGGATATGGATTTATATCTGAACTCGAAACCCGATTAGAATCGTCTTCCACAAAACTAGCCACCATAACAGGACGCTATTATGCCATGGATCGTGATAACCGATGGGAACGTGTAAAAATCGCATATGATGCCTTAGTGAATAGCGAAGGTCTTCTCTCAAATAATGCCACAAAAACAATTCAAAATAATTATGATGATGGGCTTACTGATGAATTCTTGAAACCGATCATTATGACCAATAAAAATAATGAACCCGTTGCAAAAATTGAAGATGGCGATGTCGTGTTGTTCTTTAACTTTAGAACGGATCGTGGAAGAGAATTAACCGAAGTACTAAGTCAAAACGACAACCATGAATACAATATGCATAAATTAAATTTGCATTATGTTACGATGACTAACTATGACGAAAACTTCAAAAATATTCAAGTTATTTTTAATAAAGATAATGTCACAAACACACTTGGTGAAGTCCTAGAATCGCATGGAAAAACCCAATTAAGAATTGCCGAAACAGAAAAATATCCACATGTGACATTTTTCTTTTCTGGAGGGCGTGAACTTCCGTTTGAGGGCGAATCGCGAATTTTGAAAAATTCACCTAAAGTGGCAACATATGATCTTCAACCAGAAATGAGCGCATTTGAACTTAAAGATGCACTTGTAACAGAACTGAAACAAGAAACACTTGATTTTGTATGTTTAAATTTTGCCAATGGCGATATGGTTGGACATACTGGAGATATGAATGCTGCGATCAAAGCCTGTGAAGCTGTTGACACTTGTGTAGAAGCCGTGATTTCCACAGCGCTAGAGCACAACTATACAACGTTACTTATTGCCGATCATGGGAATTGCGAAACCATGATTAACCCCGATGGCTCACCCAACACCGCACATACGACTAATCCCGTTCCTGTCATATTGATTGATAACGATTTAACATCTATAAAAGACGGTGTTCTTGGAGATATTGCACCTACAATTTTAAAACTAATCGGTATAGAAAAACCTGAAGTTATGACCCAAAGTAGCTTAATCTAAATTATTTTTCATGGACTTAACCAAAACCCTAACGCTCGCTATTGATTTTGATGGTACAATTGTGGAAGATGCTTACCCAAAAATTGGGAAGCCAAATCCATTTGCTTTTGAAACCTTAAAAAAACTACAACAAGATGGGCATCGGTTGATACTTTGGACCTATCGCTATGGAAAAACATTACAAGAAGCCGTTGATTTCTGCAAAAAAAATGGACTGGAGTTTTATGCCATAAATTGTAGTTTTCCTAACGAAGACTATGACTCCAAAAAAAGCAGGAAAATCAATGCAGACCTCTTTATCGATGACAGAAATATTGGAGGTTTTTATGGATGGGGAGAAATTTATCAATTACTATCAGAAAGCGACAACCCTTTATCCTTACCAAAGAAAAAACGATTTTTTGGATTATTTAAGTCTTAAAATTTTTAAGATAACTCTAACAAAATCAAGGCTATAATTTATACCAAAAAACGCTTTAATTAAGTACATTTGAGGCATAATTTTTTAGACTATGCTCACGCTTAAAACAAAAGAAGAAATAGAATGCATTCGCGAAAGTGCCCTGATTGTTTCCAAAACACTGGGTATGCTTGCAAGTGAGGTTAAACCAGGAGTAACAACCTTACATTTGGATGCACTTGCCGAAACATTTATTAGAGATCATGGCGCTATTCCTGGGTTTTTGGGGTTGTACGATTTTCCGAATACACTTTGTATGAGTCCAAATACTCAAGTCGTTCATGGTATACCAAATAATACGCCTTTAGAAGAAGGCGATATTCTTTCCATTGATTGTGGAGCTCTAAAAAATGAATTTTATGGCGATCATGCCTATACCTTTGCTGTAGGAGAAATCGATGCTGAAACTGAAAAGCTATTAGAGGTTTCTAAAGCGTCTCTTTATGAGGGTATTCGAGCTTTTAAACACAATAATCGTGTAGGTGATGTTGGATATGCCATTCAAAATTATTGTGAATCTCATGGCTATGGTGTCGTCAGAGAGCTCATTGGCCACGGTATTGGGCGTGTTATGCATGAAGAACCCGAAATGCCAAATTATGGAAAAAGAGGCCGAGGGAAAAAATTTCAAGAAGGAATGGTGGTTGCGATTGAACCCATGATTAATATGGGGACCCACAAAATCAAGCATCATAGCGATGGGTGGACAATTACCACAAAAGATAATAAACCCAGTGCTCATTTTGAACACAATGTAGCACTTGTTGATGGCCAACCCGAATTATTGTCAACCTTTGCTTATATTTATGAAGCATTAGGCATAAAAAGTAATGAAGAAGAAGGATTAAGAGTAAATCCTTTAACACTATAATTAACCAATAGATGAGTCGTATACAAGAGGTTGAATTACAACTAGAACCCTTAAGAAATCAGCTGAAATCGCACCCCTTATACAGTACACTTTCTAACATGGAAGATATTGCTGTATTTATGGAAAAACATGTGTTTGCCGTATGGGATTTCATGTCATTACTAAAATCACTTCAAAATCATTTAACAAATATCAATGTCCCTTGGACGCCCAAAGGCAAGGGTTCTACGGCGCGGTTCATCAATGAAATTGTAATGGCAGAAGAGAGTGATGTAAATGAATTGGGAGAAGCCATGAGTCATTACGAAATGTATATTGATGCCATGGATCAAGTTGATGCAAACACCAGCCCAATAGGATTGTTTATTAATGCTCTTGAAAACGGCGACCGCATTGAAAATGCAGCAAAGAAAATCGATTTAGAGGCACCAGTTTTGGCGTTTATCCAATTTACAATGAAGGTTATAAATTCTAAAAAACCGCATGCGATTGCATCGGCATTTACCTTTGGACGAGAAGATGTGATTCCAGATATGTTTTTGGAAATTGTAAACCAGTCGAAAACTAAAAATGATGACAACAGCTATAGCAAATTACTCTACTACTTGAATCGTCATATCGAATTAGACGGCGATGAGCACGGCCCAATAGCATTAAAGATGGTGGAGGAACTTTGCGGAGAAGACACCACTAAATGGACCGAAGTTTTAGAAACTGCAAAAGAGGCGTTAAAATTCCGTCTTAAATTATGGGATCATATTACTGAAGCTATCGTTCAACAAAATGTAAAAGAAGTGCTAAACACTTAAATTTTGAAAACACTTTTCAAATTTATTTTAAACCTTATTCCCAGACCACTCCTCATTTCATTGAGTTATGGCGTTCGACCTGTTCTGGTTTTAGTTTTGAAAGGAACCACCTATACTGATCCTATCGACGGTAAAAGTTTTCGAAAATTTTTACCCTATGGCTATGGAAACCAACGAGAAAATGTACTCTCTCCTTCTACCCTTTCATTGGAACGTCACCGTTTATTATGGCTGTATTTAAAAAATGAAACTGACTTTTTTACATCGCCAAAAAAAATATTACACTTTGCACCTGAGCAAGCGTTTCATAAGCGTTTTAAAAACATTAAACATTTTGACTACGTTACTACCGATCTGAATTCGCCAATTGCAACGGTCAAAGCAGATATTTGTAACCTTCCATTTGAATCCAATAGTTTTGATGTTATTCTATGTAATCATGTGCTTGAACATATCTTAGACGACACCAAAGCCATGCAAGAACTCTATCGTGTGATGCAGCCAGGCGGTATGGGTATATTTCAAATTCCTCAAGACCTAAATCGTGATAAAACATTTGAAAACCATACGATTACGGATAAAAAAGAGCGTGCTAAAATTTTTGGGCAGTATGACCATGTTCGGGTTTACGGCAAAGATTACTTTGAAAAACTAAGATCGATCGGTTTCAAAGTAGATGAAGTAGATTATACCGCTCAATTTTCGGATCAAGACCTCGACAAATACCGCTTGGCAAAAGGCGAAATTATTCCAGTAGTTTATAAATTTTAGTACAATTGAAACCCATTAAACCCTTCTGTTTCGAGTACATTATTTTCATTAACAAAAACAATAAAGACTTTTAATCCTAGATGCCTCTTAAGAAATGTTCTGATGTCTTCTAAACGCATGGATTGAAGTGCGGTAGCATAGGCATCTGCCACCATACAATTACGAGAAATAACAGAGACACTCAAAATACCTGAACGAATTGGGTAGCCAGTTTTGGTGTCAATAATGTGCGTATAGCGGTTGCCTTCTGCATCGCGCTTAAATTTTCTGTACGTTCCAGATGTCGCCATCGATTCGTCTTGGAGGGTAAGGGTATTAATATAGGGTTGGTCTCCGCTTAAATCGGGATGTTGAACCCCCACTTTCCAGGGTGTATTCTTAACCGAATTGATGCCTTTGGCACGAATTTCACCTCCTATTTCTATTAAATAATTTTGAATGTTTTTAGACTCTAAATAGCGTCCAATCACATCCACAACATAGCCTTTGGCTATAGCGTTAAAATCTAAACGTGAAGCTTTTGGTTTAGAAATCACGCCATTGCTAAGATTAACTTTATCCATACCGACAGACTGCATCAGTTCGTTTATTTTTAGACTATCTAAAGCTTCTATTTTACCTTCTGGTCCAAAATCCCATGCATTGACTACTGCTCCTATTGTAGGGTCGAATTTACCTTGAGTCTTTGTATAGATCTCTTTTGAAGTCTTAAAAACGGCTTCAAAATGGTGATCAATAACAAGCGTTTCGTTTAGGTTTACTTTTGAGATATCAGAAGTTGGAATATAGGTGGACATCGAACGGTTGATTTCAAAAAACAAACTGTCAAACGCTGTTTCAAAATTTTGACTACTGTCGTAAATAATAGAATACGTCGTTCCAAAAACAGGTCCAGTTACTCGTAATTGTTCGGGTGTATGAGAACAGGAAACTAGTCCTAAACAAAAAATAAGAAGTAGTTTTTTTATCACTCGGTTTTAATTCAAATTTGTTTCTATGACTTGAATTCCATTATATTCTATGAGATATTCTTCATTAAGATATATGGGCAATTCTTCGCCTTTAGGATTTCCGATTCCGACGCCGGCATATAAAACTTTGGCATCTTTGTCTTGCGCATGTGTTTTAAAGGTTTCCATCCAAACCACATCGTAGTTGTTCGGGTTATCGGGTAATTTTACCACGCGTACAATCACAAAAAAGTATTGACTGTTTTTGTCAATACATACAAATTGCGGGTGTTTTTTGAGTTTACTATTAATGGCTACAAACTCAAAACCACGGGATTCTAAATCCTTACCAACGTGGTTCATTGCTAGGTTGTGCATTTCTTGTTTTGACAGTGGTTGACTCATATGACAAAAATACAAAAAGCCCAACACAAGTGCTGGGCTAGATTATAAAAAATTTAGAAGTGGTTACCCTCCAAAGTCATCAAATCGAATGTGCTCATCTGGGATTCCATAATCTTCACCCATTTTTTGAACCGCTTGATTCATTAATGGTGGTCCACAGAAATAAAGTTCGATGTCTTCTGGAGACTCATGGTGACTTAAATAATTATCGATCACACAGTTGTGAATAAACCCAACAAAGCCATCACCCTCGCCATCAATGCCGTCTTTTACTTTCCAATTATCTTCTTCCATAGGTTCAGATAATGCTAAGTAAAACTTGAAATTAGGGAATTCTTTTTCGAGTTGTTCAAAATGGTCTAAATAGAACAATTCACGTTTAGAACGTCCACCATACCAATAGGTAACTTTACGACCTGTTTTTAATGTTTTGAATAAGTGATATAAATGCGAGCGCATTGGCGCCATTCCTGCACCTCCACCAACATACAACATTTCTGAATCACTTTCGTTAATAAAGAATTCGCCATAAGGACCAGAAATAGTTACTTTATCACCTGGTTTTTGGGCAAATATATAAGAGGATGCAATTCCTGGATTAACGTCCATCCAACTGTTTTTAGCACGATCCCATGGTGGCGTTGCGATACGCACGTTTAACATAATCTCACGCCCTTCTGCAGGGTAAGATGCCATAGAATAAGCACGTTCTACAGTTTCACTGTTTTTCATGGTTAATGGCCAAAGACCAAATTTGTCCCATTCCGCTTGAAACTTGTCTGCTGTTTCATGTTCTTCTGGATGGGCTGTAATGTCTATATCTTTAAAATTGATTTCACATTCTGGGATTTCAATTTGGATATAGCCTCCTGCTTTGTAGCCCATATCTTCTGGGATTTCTACTACAAATTCCTTAATAAAAGAGGCAACATTATAGTTACGCACTACAGTGGCTTCCCATTTTTTAATTCCAAAGACTTCTTCTGGAATTGTAATTTCCATATCTTGTTTAACCTTCACTTGACACGATAAACGCGCCCCATGTTTCAATTCTTTTCTTGAAAAATGTGGGGTTTCTGTAGGAAGCGCTTCACCTCCACCAGAAAGCACATGACATTCACATTGGATACAGGTTCCACCACCACCACAGGCAGAGGGTAAAAATATTTTATTACCTCCAAGAGTAGACAACAATGTATCTCCTGATGCAACTTCAATTTCGCGTTCACCATTGATAAGGATCTTAACAGGTCCTGATGGTGATAGTTTTTGTTTGACAAAAAGGAGCACACTAATTAATAGTAACGAGGTCACTAAAAATGCTACAACAGTAGCTAAAATGGTTCCGGTTGTTCCAGCGGCTAAAATCATATTAGTTAACTATTTTTATTTGATTATCTACTTCTGTTTCAATTTCTGTAGTTTCTGCAACTACTTCTTTTGGTTCTTCTTTCGTCTCTTCATCGCCTCCAGTAAGCATACCTCCAAAGCTTAAGAAACCGATTCCCATTAGACCAGTTACAATGAATGTAATTCCTAAACCTCTAAGGGGAGCAGGTACATTAGAATAACGGATTTTTTCACGAATGGCTGCAATAGCTAAAATCGCTAAAAACCATCCAATTCCTGAAGATATACCGTAATTAACAGCGAGTCCTAAGGTTTCAATCTCACGAGATTGCATGAATAAAGACCCTCCTAAAATGGCACAGTTTACTGCAATTAATGGTAAGAAAATCCCTAAGGAATTATAAAGTGAAGGTGAAAATTTTTCCACCACAATTTCAACAAGTTGTACCATGGTTGCTATCGTAGCAATAAACATAATGAACGACAGGAAACTAAGGTCATACTCAGCAAATTCTGGGCCTAACCACACAAGCGCTCCAGGTTGTAATAAATATTGGTCTAACAACCAGTTTAAAGGTACTGTAATCGCCAATACAAAGATGACGGCGGCACCAAGTCCTACGGCAGTTGCTACTTTTTTAGAGACAGCTAAATATGAGCACATGCCCAAGAAAACTGCAAACACCATATTATCAATAAAAATTGATTTGAAAAATAATTCGATGTGTTCTATCATTGTCTTTTATTTAAATTCTTACTGAAGAAATTAATCTTCAATTAATGTTGTGTTTCTACTGCGTTGTACCCATATAATAAGGCCAACAATAATCAAGGCCATTGGCGGCATGAGCATAAATCCATTGTTTTCATATCCCGTAGAATAAAGCCCTGTCTTTTCGATTGGATCTCCCAATACAGGAATTCCGAAAAGCGTTCCAGATCCTAAAAGCTCTCTGAAAAATCCAACAGCTAGAAGTATTACTGCATAGCCTAAAGCGTTTCCTATACCATCTAAAAAGGCTTTCCATGGGCCATTTCCAAGAGCAAAGGCTTCAAAACGTCCCATAATAATACAGTTGGTGATAATTAATCCAACGAAGACAGAGAGGGTTTTACTAAGCTCGTAAGCAAAAGCTTTAAGCACTTGATCTACAATAATTACTAAGGACGCCACAACAATAAGTTGGACGATAATTCTAATTTTTGAAGGAATGATGTTACGCATCAACGAAATCACAACATTTCCAATTCCTAAAACGAACAGTACTGCAATTCCCATCACTAGAGATGCTTTGAGTTCTGCGGTAATCGCTAAGGCAGAACAAATCCCTAAGACTTGAATCGTAATTGGGTTGTTATCCGCTAACGGATCCGTTATTAGTTTGGCATCTTTTTTTGAAAGTAGTCCCATGTTAGTTCAATTGATTTTTTAAATTTTTAAAGTATGGCAAGTACAATTTAAGATCACTCTTTATCATTGCAGATACACCATCACCTGTAATTGTTGCACCGGCTAAAGCATCTACTTCATAGTCATCTTTTGTAAGGTTCTTAGGGTCATTATTGCCTTTAGCTACTGTAATTCCTTTGAATTCTCCAGTAGCGGTTAACAATTGTTCGCCAACAAAATCGTCCATAAAATAACGTTGTTTGATGTTGGCACCTAAACCTGGTGTTTCGGCAGCATGATCAAAAAACGCACCTTGTATCACCATGTTTTCATCAAGTGACACATAACCCCAAATGGCATCCCAAAGTCCTTTTCCTCGAATCGGAACGATATAAAAAGTTTGCTCGTCTTTTTCACCTACAAATAGTGGTAATGCTCTAGTCCCTCCATTTTTGGCTTTAGCTTGTTCTTTTTTGACATCAATTAGATAAGCTTCTAAATTTTCATCAGCGCTTCCGTCAGCATTGACAGTCAACTGTTTTGAGATGTATTTTGAAAACTCACCCGCAACTTTATCGGTTCCAATAAATTTGATGTCTGTTGCACCGTTTTCATTGATGCCCATTGCATACAGGATGTTTTGTTGTTTTTCCATACGCTCATTCTCTTTAATATTTGGTTTAAGAGAAGAGGCCGTGAAAGCTAACAATGATCCTACGATGACTACCATTCCAATAGCAAATAAGATCGTGTATTTATTAGTATCTGTATTAGTACTCATAATTATGCTGTTTTAACTTTAAGACGTTTCATTCGTTTTTTGACATTACCTTGAACCACATAATGGTCAATAGTTGGTGCAAATACATTCATAAGAAGAATCGCTAAAAAGACGCCTTCTGGATATGCGGGATTAAATACACGGATCATTATTGATATAAAGCCGATCAAAAATCCATAAATCCATTTGCCTTTATTCGTTTGAGCAGCAGTTACGGGATCCGTTGCCATAAACACAGCTCCAAATAATATACTTCCAATGATAAGGTGTTGCCAGAAAGGTACGCTCATTAATCCGAAAAACTTACTTGAAGATCCTATCCAACCCGCATCAACGACGCCGTTAAAAATGAGTCCCATTACAACAGCTCCGATTAATGTACTTACTATAATTCTCCAGCTTCCAATTTTAGTAAAGATCAAGAACAATGCGCCTAAAATAATCAGTAATTTAGACGTTTCTCCGACCGAACCTGGAATAATTCCAAAGAACATATCAGCAACGCTGTAAACAACCTCTTGACCCTGCGCATAACTTCCTAAAATAGTTTCTCCTGAAATAGCGTCCAAATTTTGACCAGCTGCTATAGCTTGATCTCTTTCGACAGCACCATGTACCCAAACTTTATCGCCACTCATCCATGTGGGATAAGCAAAGAATAAGAAAGCACGAACGGTTAGTGCAGGATTTAAAATATTCATTCCTGTACCACCAAAAACCTCTTTTCCAATAACGACACCAAATGCTACAGCAACTGCAAGCATCCAAAGTGGTAAGTCGATCGGCACAATAAGTGGCACTAACATCCCTGTAACTAGATAACCTTCTTCAACTTCGTGCCCTTTGATAATGGCGAATACAAATTCAATTGCCAATCCAACGCCGTAAGATACAACCACAAGCGGAAGCACTTTCCACATTCCGATTACTAAATTGCTCCACGTCCAGAACGATGTTCCTAAAAACCCTTGGGCTGATTCAATGGTGCCTAAAGCTAAATGGTGTTGGTATCCTGCATTAAACATCCCAAAAATCAAACAAGGAACCATGGCCATAATTACGGTATTCATGGTACGCTTCAAATCATCGGCTGCCTTAATGTGCGTGCCGTTGTGCGTGGTTTCGTTTGGTAAATATAAAAACGTATGCAGGGCATTAAAAGCCGGAGCCATTTTAGTGCCTTTATACTTTTCTTTAATAATATGTAACTTATTTTTTAAACTCATTTTTATCCTATTTCTTTTAGCATTAAGTCTAGTCCTTCTCTTATTATTTTTTGATGTGGTTGTTTAGACACACATACAAATTCGGTCAACGCAAAATCTTCAGGGGCCACTTCATACATTCCAAGAGCTTCCATTTCGTCAAGATCTTGATACATACATGCCTTTAAGACCTGCATTGGAAAAATATCTAATGGAAAAACTTCTTCATAAGATCCTGTAATTACAAAAGCTCTGTGTTCGCCATTAGTATTGGTGTTTAAATCAAATTTCTTGTTAGGAGTTAACCATGAAAAAGTCAACGCTCTTGATGTGGAGACTTTGTCAAATACAGGTTTGTTCCATCCAAAAAACTCATAATCATCGCCTTCAGGAATAACACTAACTACATTGGAATAGTAGCCTAAATAACCATCTGGTTTTATTTCTTTTCCACTTAGAACAGTACCGGATATAATTCGAACATTGGCGTCTTTTTCAATGCCACGATCATAAACCATGGTCGCAATTTCGCTACCAATTTTTGTTACTAAATAGCGGGGTTCTTTGATTCCTGATCCGGCAAGTGCTACAATACGTTCGGCATTAAATTTACCTGTTAAAAGTAACTCACCAATAATCACTAAATCTTGTGGAGTTATCGTCCAAACTACCTCTCCTTTATTAATAGGATCAATTTTATTGATTAGTGTTCCTACATTTCCTGAAGGATGCGGCCCAGAAATTTTATGGGTTACCACGTCTTCTAAATTCGTGAAAGGTGAATGTGAATCTTTAGAAACACTAACATTTATAGTTCCAGTAGTTAGTTTTGAAAGTGCTGATACCGCAGCTTGTAGTTCTGCTTGTTTGCCTGCTAATACAAAATCATAATCTGCAGCTAGAGGAGCAGATGCATAGGCAGAAACAAAAATTCCTTTAGGAGTAGTTTCTGGATTAGCAATCACATCATAGGGACGTTGCATGATAAATGGCCAGCATCCAGAGGCCAATAATTTGGCTTTAATCTCGTCTGCTTTGGCACTTTCGACTTCAAGTTTTTGATGATCAAAAAACGTTTGGGTTTTATCAGCTTGTATTTTAACTTCTAGAATACGACGTTTTTCGCCACGCAAAATTTCAACAACTTCACCAGAAACTGGCGAAACAAATTGAATAGATGCATTAGATTTGTCGTAAAAAATAGGTTCACCGGCTTTGACTTTTTCGCCAACTTTTACTAATAACTTAGGCGTGAGTCCGTGAAAATCTTCAGGTTTAATACTGTAAAAGTTACTTTTGATAGCATCACTTTTTGTTAAAGCTGCCACCCCTACTAACTTAATATCTAACCCTTTTTTAATTCGGATGTCGTTTGACATAGGTATTTTTTGTTGAAATTATTATCTAAAAAACGCTGCAAAATTACGAATTTAATGTGCATTTTGCACAATAATTTTAGAGATTTTTTTTTGTATTTATATCCCATTTATTTTAGCCCTAAAATTTGTTTATATTTACCTTGTATTTTGGAAAACTATCATGCTTAAACACTTCTATTTTTTATTTATTTTTCTTCTATCAACACTTTGCTTTTCTCAAGTAGAAGAAGTAGAACCTTCAGATCTTATTAAAACCATTACATTCAAAAGCAATACAAATCAGTCGGAGTTGCCCATCTTGAACTTAAATGAACGTTTAACTCTTGAATTCGACGTACTCAGTCCAGACGAAGACGATTTTTACTATGTTATTGAACATTATAATTTTGATTGGACAAAATCCAAGTTAATTAAATCCGAATATTTAAAAGGGCTTGACAACTTACGAATTGTCAATTATGAAAATTCTTTCAATACCTATCAGATCTATTCAAATTACAGACTTCAAATCCCCAATACACAAACTCGACTTAAAGTTTCTGGAAATTATTTGATTAAAATTCTTAATGAATACGATGAAATCGTGTTTAGTCGTAAGTTTATGGTTTATGAAAACCTAGCTAGTGTTGGAGTTCAGATCAAACGTTCACGGGACGTGGCCCACGTTAATACCAAACAATCGGTTGATTTTGTAATTAACACCACCAACTACCGTTTCAACAATCCCAAACAAACTATAAATACAGTTATACTTCAAAATAATAATTTGAAAACGTCTATTGCTGGCTTGAAACCACAATATATTTTAGGGAACGAATTGATTTACCGGTACACAACTGAATCCTCATTTTGGGGCGGCAATGAATACCTGTATTTTGAGACTAAAGATGTTAGAGGTACAAATCTAGGCGTTCAGTTTACAGATTTGAATACGTTGTACCACAGCTATTTATATACAGATGTCAATCGCTATAACCGGGAATACACCTATAATCCAGATATTAATGGAAATTTTCAAGTCACAATTTTAGATCGCGAAAACCCCAGTATTGAAGCCGATTATACTGTGGTCCATTTTTCGCTTAAAAATCCTGAATTAACAAATGAATCCATCCATGTTTATGGAAGTTATAATAATTATGCGTTGAACGACTCTAATAAAATGATTTTCAATCCAAAACGTGGGGTTTACGAAGTCGCCATAAAACTAAAACAAGGATTTTACAACTATAAATATGTACTCGTAAATGCGCAAAATGAACTTGAGGAAGGCGTTATTAGTGGCGATTTTTATGAAACTGAAAATAATTACAAAGTACTGGTATACTACAGAGATTTAGGGGCGCGTTATGACCGAATTGTTGGCCTTGGCGAAGGCAACTCAACACAAATTAGTAATTAACAGTATTCCTAAGCTTTGGATTCAACAACTTTAGATGAAATAATTTTTTAATTTGACTTTATTTCCTATTTTTATACGCTATGACAGAACAAATTACCAAAGGCATAAAAATATCCATTGAAACTAAGTTTGAAGGCACCTTCTACAAAGACAATAGTATCCATTATGCGTTTAGTTATGAAATATCTATTGAGAATCAGAGTAGTGAAATTGCGCAATTGATTGCTAGAAAATGGAACATTATGGAGGCTCTTAATGACAATGAAATTGTGATTGGAGAAGGCGTTGTTGGAGAACAACCAATACTTATCCCTGGTGAGCGTCACACTTACAAATCGGGATGTGTTTTAAAATCCCCTTTTGGAGCGATGAAAGGAAACTATTTAATGCTCAACCCGTCGAACTCCAAACAGTTTAAAGTGACTATTCCTACTTTTAAACTAAGTGCTTCATTTGCACAAAATTAAACTGCTTTTACCACTTAAATACCGACTATAAAGTGTAGTTTTACGCTTTAAAACACACACTAAATTTACAACACTAAAAAATAAATACTATGGGAAAAGGATTTTTTAAGGTTCCAGTAGCAGTCAATGAGCCTGTTAAATCATACAAACCAGGTTCTCCAGAACGAGCGGAAGTACTAGCTACATACAAGGCAATGGTTAATGAGACCATCGAAGTACCACTTTATATTAATGGTCAAGATATCAAGTCAGGAAACACCCAAACGATGAGTCCTCCACATGACCATCAGCATATTTTAGGAAGCTATCATACGGCTCAAAAAACACATGTAGAATCAGCTATTGCCACGGCTCTAGAGGCCCGAAAATCGTGGTCACAATTACCTTGGGAACAACGTGCAGGAATTTTTCTACGTGCTGCCGAATTAATTGCAGGACCATATCGAGCAAAAATAAATGCCTCCACTATGATCGGGCAATCAAAAACTGTTTTCCAAGCGGAGATTGATGCCGCTTGTGAATTTGTAGATTTTTTACGATTCAATGTTCAGTTTATGATTGATATCTATAAAGACCAACCTCAAAGTACGAGTGCGGCGTGGAACCGTATTGAATACCGTCCATTAGAAGGATTCACCTATGCAGTATCGCCTTTTAACTTCACATCCATCGCTGGAAATCTTCCGGCATGTATGGCGCTAATGGGAAATGTTGTCGTATGGAAACCTAGCGATAGTCAGGCCTATTCTGCAAAAATCATCATGGATATTTTTGAAGAAGCTGGCGTACCACCAGGAGTTATCAATGTGGTTTTTGGAGACCCTGTCATGATTACTGATACCGTTTTAGCAAATCCTGAATTTTCTGGATTGCACTTTACGGGATCGACATTTATTTTTAAAGAACTCTGGAAACAAATTGGAAATAACATCCATAATTATAAAACCTATCCACGCATAGTTGGCGAAACCGGAGGTAAAGATTTTATCGTTGCCCATCCTTCAGCAAATGCCAAACAAGTGGCAACTGGAATGCTGCGTGGTGCTTTTGAATTTCAAGGGCAAAAATGTAGTGCCGCATCAAGGTCTTATATTCCACAAAGTTTATGGCCAGAAATCAAAGCGTTTATGATTGCTGAAATGAAGACTTTTAAAATGGGATCTCCTGAAGATTTAAGCAATTTTATAACGGCTGTAATTCACGAAGGTTCTTTTGATAAACTTGCAGGATTTATTGACCGCGCAAAACAAGACGCAGACGCAACAGTGCTAGCGGGAGGAAACTACGACAAGACTAAAGGGTACTTTATTGAACCAACACTTATTGAAACCACCAACCCAAAATATGCCACAATGAGCACAGAATTATTTGGTCCAGTGATGACGGTGTATGTATATGAAGACGATGCTTTTGAGGCCACGTTAAAATTAGTGGATGAAACGAGTGCATATGCTTTAACAGGTGCGATCTTTTCAACAGATCGCTATGCGGCTACTCTAGCTACCAAGCTGCTAGAAAATGCAGCAGGAAACTTTTATATCAATGACAAGCCTTCTGGTGCTGTTGTAGGGCAACAGCCTTTTGGAGGGGCGCGTGCTTCGGGAACCAATGACAAGGCGGGGTCTGCACAGAATTTATTACGCTGGGTTTCCCCACGAATGGTCAAAGAAACATTTGTGACACCAACAGATTACCGCTATCCTTTTTTAGGGGAATCCTAATAACAGGATAATTTTAAAAAACTATTAACTACAACACTAAAAAAGGCGGTTTAAGACCGCCTTTTTTAGTGTTAACTCATACCCTATATCTTAGCCTTTATACTTAAGTGGAAGGTGCACAATTTTTTTAGTTTCAAAAAACTCGTCTTCAAAAAATGCACTCAAATCATAGAGGGTTACTTTAGAATAGGTTTTAAGCTCCTCAGTCAAATCACCCCCTTTAAGGTACAAAATCCCATTTTTAAGAGCATGTGTATTTTTCTTAGCAACTCTGTTTTTAATCCAACTCACAAAAACAGGCATCGTTGTTACAGCTCTACTAATTATAAAATCATACTGTCCTTCGATAGTTTCGGCTCTAGCATGAGTCGTGTACACGTTTTCTAAGCCTAAACTTTCGGCAACGCCATTGACGACTTTCAACTTTTTGTTTATGCTATCTACTAAATGAAATGTCACTTCAGGAAAAAGGATTGCAAGTGGAATCCCTGGAAATCCACCGCCTGTACCAATATCTAAAATTTTTGCCCCGTCTTGAAACTGAATTAATTTGGCTATAGACAACGAATGAAGCACATGATGTAAATACAAACTCTCAATATCTTTTCGTGAGATCACGTTTATTTGTGCATTCCAATCCTCATAAAGTCCTTGCAAAGCTTCAAACTGTTTGAATTGAATTTCTGTTAAATTTGGGAAATATTTTTGAATTAAATGCATGTGTAAATCTATTTTCCGCAAAAATAGCCATTAATCTGTTAAATATGATAAATATCAGGCATTGAAACTTTTTTATTAATTATATTTGAAAATTATTTTTCATTAGGTATATAAAATACAACTCATGACAAAATCAACGATTACATTTTCAAGAAAAGATTCTGCTAAGTTTTTTAAAACTTTAAACAGTAGAGTTAATAGTTATTTTAAAGACAATAAAATTAAGCGCTCTGGTAATTGGAAACTTTGGTTAAAAACCGTGGTTATGTTTTCAATTTTTCTAGTGCCTTATTTTTTAATACTTACGATTGAAATGCCAGGATGGTTACAAATTTTATTTACTGTTGTGATGGGTGTTGGTATGGCTGGTGTTGGTATGAATGTGATGCATGATGGCAATCATGGTTCATTTTCAAACAAACCATGGGTAAATAATATTATGGGAGGAAGTATTTACATCCTTGCAGGAAATGTTTACAATTGGAAAGTACAACATAACGTTTTGCACCATACTTATACTAATATTCATGGTCATGACGAAGATTTAGATGCTGGTCGTGTGCTGCGATTTACCAAACACACTGAATGGAAAAGCCACCACAGATTTCAACATATCTACTCCGTTTTGCTGTATGGATTATTAACAATCAACTGGGCAATTACCACGGATTTTATACAGATGAAACGGTACATGAAACGTAAACTTTCCTACGGAAAATTCCCTAATCCTTTCTTGAACTGGAGTACACTAGTCATTTCCAAAATAGTGTATATAAGTTTATGGATTGTTCTTCCTATATTAATCACCGACATCGTTTGGTATAAAGTTTTATTAGGATTTTTTGTGATGCATTACACTGCAGGGCTTATTCTTAGTATTGTTTTTCAGTTGGCACATATCATGGACGAAGCTGAAATGCCTGTACCAGAAGCGAGTGGAACTATGAAAAATACATGGGCTATTCATCAGCTTTTAACTACTGTGAATTTTTCACCAAAAAATAGATTAATAAATTGGTTCACAGGGGGATTAAACCACCAGGTTGAACATCACATTTTTCCAAATATATCTCATATTCATTATGGTAAAATTGCAGAAATTGTAAAGAAAACTGCAAAGGAATTCAACTTACCCTACAACGAATTTGAAACGACAAGAAAAGCAATTATAGCCCATTTCAAATATTTGAAAGAAATGGGAATGAAACCAGCAATACCAGCATAAAAATATTACATGAGCCAATTACTTTCTGAACGAATTTTAAACATGGCCACATCAGCGACTCTAGCGATGGCGGCAAAAGCAAGAGAATTAAAAGCCGAGGGCAAAGATATCATAGGATTAAGTTTAGGAGAACCTGACTTTAATACTCCAGATTTCATTAAGGATGCTGCAAAAACAGCAATTGATGACAACTACAATTCTTATACTCCTGTAGATGGTTATGCAGAACTTAAACAAGCCATTATCACGAAGTTTAAACGCGATAACAACCTAAGTTACCAACCGTCTCAAATCGTAGTATCCACAGGTGCAAAACAATGTTTAGCCAATGTAGCTTTAGTGCTACTCAACGAAGGTGATGAAGTTATTTTACCTTGCCCTTACTGGGTAAGTTATTCCGATATTGTAAAGCTATCTGATGGCGTTCCTGTCGAAGTGGTAACCTCTATTGAGAATGATTTTAAAATGACACCTCAGCAGTTAGAAGCCGCTATTACACCCAAAACTAAAATGATTTGGTTTAGCTCGCCTTGTAACCCAAGTGGCTCTGTTTACAGCAAAACTGAATTAAGAGCCTTAGCAGATGTTTTAAAAAATCACCCAAATATATACATCGTTTCAGATGAAATCTATGAGCATATTAATTTTGGAGAAGGTCATGCAAGTATGGCTGAATTTGAAGATATGTACGACAGAACGATTACTATAAATGGGGTTTCAAAAGCCTTTGCAATGACGGGATGGCGTATTGGATTCCTTGGCGGTCCGGAAGCCATTGCACGTGCTTGTAATAAAATGCAAGGCCAAATCACAAGTGGTGCAAATTGTATTGCTCAACGCGCAGTCATAACAGCTTTAGAAGCCGCTCCTACTAAAGTTCAGTATATGGTGGATGAATTTAAAGTTCGTCGCGATTTGATTCTTGGTTTACTAAACGATATTGAGGGATTCTCCTGCAACACGCCAGAAGGTGCTTTTTATGTATTTCCTGATGTGACAGCGTTTTTTGGAAAAACATTAAACGGCACACTTATAAAAAATGCGACTGATTTTTCATTGTATTTATTGGAAGCGGCCTTAGTAGCAACGGTAACCGGTGATGCGTTTGGAAATCCTAATTGTATTCGCATATCATACGCAGCATCACAGGATCAGATTATTGAAGCTTTGAACCGTATCAAGAAAGCTGTGAGCTAAATTTAGCTTAACGGTTTCTCCAGAAAAATGGTGTAAATAAAATAAGAACGGTAAACAATTCTAATCTTCCGATTAGCATTAAGAAAGCGGCCCACCATTTACCAGCAGTTGGCATTTCAAAAAAGTTATGTGAAGGCCCAAATTCGCCTAGTGCAGGACCAACATTTCCTAAACTTGAAGCTGCTACTCCTATGGCAGACTCAAAATCGAGACCTAGAAGTGCAAATCCCAATGATCCTACTATAAAGGATAACATATAAAGAATGAAAAACCCTAGGACATTAAATACAATATCTCCTGAAACGGATTTATTATTGTAACGCACAGGAAGAATAGCACTGGGGTGTAGGGTTCTTTTAAATTCTAAAAATCCATTTTTTATAAGTACAAGGTGACGTACTATTTTCACCCCTCCGGAAGTACTGCCAGCCGAGCCTCCTAAAAACATCAATCCAAAGAAAAAAACGAGTAAAAGTGGCGACCATATTGTAAAATCTGCAGAAACAAATCCAGTTGTGGTTATAATAGCTACGACTTGAAAAAGTGCATGTCTAAAAGACCCTTCGCCTATACCCCAAACCAAAGGATGGTTGAACGCTGAAGTCCCAGTTAAGAAAGCATTATACCATATAACGCCACCTATTAGTAGCGTAAAAATTAAGATAAACTTAAAATATAATTTAAACTCTTCGTCTTTTACGACTTTGATTACATTGCCTTTGAACGCAAAATAACTTAATATAAAATTAGTTCCAGCCAATACCATAAATACTATGATGATATATTGTATAAGGGGCGTATCATTCCAATGGGCTACACTTGCATTTTTTGTTGAAAAACCACCTGTTGACAAGGTGCTCATAGAATGGTTTAGTGCATCAAAAAAAGACATTCCTGCAACAGATAAAAACAACGTTTCTGCTGCGGTGTAGCCAAAGTATATAAGCCATAGGCGTTTGGCGGTATCTGTTATTCTGGGGTGTAGTTTATCCGCACTTGGTCCTGGTGCTTCAGCGGCAAACAGCTGCATACCTCCAATGCCCAAAAGTGGCAATATGGCTATCGCTAATACGATGATGCCCATTCCACCGATCCAGTGGGTCAAACTCCGCCAAAACAAGAGACCCTCAGGTAAGGATTCTACATCATTTAAGATGGTTGAGCCTGTGGTTGTATAGCCTGATATTGTTTCAAAAATTGCATTTGTGAACTCTGGAATAGCACCTGTAAATATATACGGTAATGTTCCTGAGAGTGTCATTACAATCCAACCAAAAGCAACTACTAAATACCCTTCTCGTTTATTCATTTCTTTGGTGTGATTTTTTGTACAAACCATAACTATTGCACCAAAAACTAAGACCGAAATTCCAGCTAAAAATAAGTGCAGAGTCGCACCATCATTATAAAAGAAACTCAGAAGAGTTGCCAATAGCATGAAGCCACCATTGAACAATAATAAAAGTCCAAAGAAGTAAAATATAATTTTATAATTGAGCTTCATCAACAGTTTAATTTAGTAAAAATAACTTTCTACTTTTTTTATAGATTGAGGAAGACAGCATACTACCACTCGATCTCCGGAAACGATTTTAAAATCGCCTAGAGCAATAAACCCCTCTTCGTCTCGAATAACACCACCAATAATTGCAGAAAGTGGAAAATCAATTTTTTTAATAAATTTATCACAGATTTTAGAAGTAGGCTTCACCACAAATTCTAAAAGCTCAGCTTCCATATTACTTAATTTTGTCATAGCGACCACTTCGCCTTTTCTGATATATCTAAAAATACTATTCGCGGCCAGTAGTTTTTTATTGATTAGCGTATCTACTCCAATAGAGTGCGACAATTCATAATAATCCATGTTTTCAACCAAAGCAATCGTCTTTTTAATGCTTTTAGATTTAGCTACCAAACAGGACATAATATTTGTTTCAGAGTTTCCTGTAACAGATATAAAAGCATCCATGTCTTTGATATTTTCTTCTTCTAAAAGCTCAACATTTCGTCCATCGCCGTTAATAACAAGCGTATTTGGGAGTTGTTCTGCCAAGTCAAAAGCACGGTCTTTTAGTTTTTCAACGAGTTTAATGTTAAAATTTTCAGATAGATCACAAGCAGCTTTAGAGCCAATTTTACCACCCCCTAAAATCATGACATCCTTGATTTCAATTTTTTTCTTTCCGGTAAGTTTACACAGCTCTTCATCTCCGCCTTCAGATGTGATAAATACTACGCGGTCTCCATTCATAAAAACGGTGTCTCCTCTCGGAATAAGGGTTGCATGTGAACCTGCACGCTGAATTGCAATTGGAATAAAATGAATGTCTGAAAGTAATTCCGCAGCAACTTTAACGGATTTATTTATGATTTTAGCGTCTTTAGAAAGCGAAAGTCCAAGCATGGTCAATGCGCCTTTTTCAAACTCATAAGTGTCATTGAATACGGACTGGCTCAGTAGTAATTCGATTTCTGCAGCAGCAAGAGATTCTGGTGAGATAAGCTCGTCGATACCAAATTTGGTGAAACCAACTTCATCCTTAAAATTGATAAATTCCGGATTAGAAATTCGTGCAATAGTCCGTTTTGCACCGAGCTGTTTAGCCAAAACACAAGCCGTAATATTCGACGTTTCAGAAGAGGTTACAGAGATGAATAAATCTGAGTTCAGGATTCGCGCATCTTTTAAAACCGAAATTGAGGTCGCATCACCTTTCACTACTTTTATGTCCAAATGGGTATCTGCATAAACGAGACTTTCTTTATTTAGATCTATAAGCGTAATTTCTTGTGATTCGTAAGATAAAAGCTTCGCTAAATGAAACCCGACTTCACCGGCACCGGCAATAATAATTTTCATTTATTATCAATTAATAAGATGTGCAAATATACGTTATTTTTAGGGATTTGTTTATGAATTGCATTTCTTTGCACTATAATTATTAAAGTAGAAGTTTTCATTATATATGTCAAAAAAAATCACACCTTATAAAGATAGTACACTTGGTAAAAAACAGCAAATCGCCAAAATGTTTGATGCAATCTCTAACGAATATGATGGTCTAAACAGAGTAATCTCATTTGGAATTGATATAAAATGGCGAAATAAAGTCGTACAGATTGTAGCAGACGCTCAACCAAAAAATATTCTTGACATTGCAACAGGGACTGGAGATTTAGCCATCAACTTAACACGCACAAATGCTTCACAAATCATCGGATTAGACATCAGTGAAGGGATGCTTGACGTTGGCAGACAAAAAATATTAAAAAAAGAACTTCATGAAACTATTGACATGGTGGTTGGAGACTCTGAAAACCTTCCTTTTGACGACAACGCTTTTGATGCCATTACTGTAGCCTTTGGTGTTCGTAATTTTGAAAACCTAGAAATCGGTTTGGCTGAGATCTTGAGAGTGTTGAAACCTGGAGGTATAGTTGTTGTTTTAGAAACTTCTGTTCCTACAAAGTTCCCTTTCAAACAAGGGTATTATTTACATACTAGAGTCGTATTGCCACTTATTGGCAAACTTTTCTCAAATGATAAATCGGCCTACAGTTACTTGAGTGAGTCGGCCTCTAAGTTCCCTTATGGGACTGCTTTCAACAATATTTTGACTAAAACAGGGTTTATAAACACGAAAGCCCTTCCACAAACATTTGGAGTTGCTACAATTTATACTGCAACAAAACACTAAGTATGAAGTACGGTTTATCAGTTGTTTTTATTTTATTTTCAATTCAATTTGTAAATGCTCAACTCTTTAGTAAAGAGCGCGTCTTGAATAATGAGAACTTTGATAAAGCTAAATTATCATATGGCTATTACCTAGGTTTTAATGTCTATGATTTTAATGTTGATTACTACACAAATGTGGAGGATATTCAAGTTCTTAAATCGACAGGGTTTAATGTGGGCCTTTTGGGAAACATTAGAATCAATGACTATATAGATATTCGACTGGAGCCCGGACTTGTAATTTCGAGGCGAGAGCTAAATTATAGTGAAACGTATTTTGCAGGTATTGGTTTTGAAGACAAAGATCTTATTCGTGAAATTCAATCTACCTTTATTCATATTCCTTTACTGGTTAAATTTTCTTCTAAAAGAATCAACAACATCAAACCATTCGTGGTTGGTGGAATATCAACAGCTTTGAATTTGTCGAGTCAAGAAGATAATCCCGACGACAACAGTAATGGTGTTTTTAGAGTGAGCAAAAACAACCTGTATTATGAGCTAGGGTTCGGAATCGACTTATATATGGCCTGGTTTAAGTTTACACCATCAATTCGAGGGGTGTTTTCAATGCAGGATGAAGTGATCAAAGATATTGACCCTGACAGCCCATGGACACAGAATATTTCTCAAATGCAGACTAGAGGTCTCTTTATTAACTTCACGTTTCAGTAAGTTTTCTTTTAAATTCACTCAAAAGTATTGCCGCAGCATTGGCTACATTTAAACTTTCAGTTTGTTTAAGGTTTCCAAATCTTGGTATAGAAAGCCGGGTATCTACTAGTGCTTCTATGTCTTGAGAAATCCCATTAGCTTCATTTCCAAGAACGAGTAGGCCTTCATCTGGCAAATTTTGCTCATATATTGACATACCATCCATAAATGTCCCCATGCAATTTGGGGCTAATGGCAACGCTTTTTCTAAGTCCATATACGTTATATTTACTCGGGTATGAGAGCCCATACTTGCCTGAACAACTTTGGGATTGAAACACTCTACCGTAGTCTCACTACATATTAAATTTTCAATTCCGAACCAATCACAGAGCCGAATAATAGTCCCCAAATTTCCAGGGTCATTTACAGCATCCAGTGCCACTACAAGAGCAGACCAATTGATAGGTTTTGGTCTAGGGATTTTGAAAGTCGCCACTACTTTATTGGGCGTATTAAAGCCACTAATTTTCGACAGTTCTTTAGCGCTTACTCTTGTTAGTTTCTGTTTATATTGAGAAAAGTGATCGTCAACAGCAAAAATTTCAACCAATTCATAGTCAGAGTTTAAAAACTCCTGCACCACTTTAACACCTTCTACAACAAATAGCTGGTGTTGGATTCGAAATTTTTTTTGCTTCAAACTACTGATTAGTTTTATTTGGCTTTTAGTTAACATCTAAAAAATGTACTTTTGATATATTATTAATTTAGAATGTAAAGCTAAATTTTATTTATTGATTGTTGAAGAAATCTCTGATAAAAATATTTGTTGTTTGTGTATTAACTGTTCTTTTTACGGCGTGTAATGCTGTAAAACGGGTGACGTCTACAGATTATTTATTAACTAAAAATAGTTTTTACATTAACGGTAAAAAGAAAAAATCAGAAGAACTTAATAATTTATCTTTTCAGAAAAAAAATACAGCGCTATTTGGGATCCCTTTACAGCTCTACATTTATAATCTAGCACGTCCAAACAAGGATTCTATATTTGAGCGTTGGTTACATAAAAACCCTAAACGAAAACAACGGCTAATTTCAAAGCTTTCAGAAAAACAACTGAAACAACTAAAAACCTCATCTATTGGCATCAATTCATGGTTGAGAGAAGTCGGAGAAGCTCCAATACTTTTAGATTCCTTAAAAATTAATAAAACAAAAATTAATCTTGAACGCTATTATTTTGCCAATGGTTGGTTTGATAGAACCGTAAACTATAGCGTTGATACACTAGGTTCAAAAAAAGCAGGGTTGTCATTCGAAATCGAGACAGGAACTCCCTATACCATAGGAGAAATTTCGGATCGGATTGATTCTCCTGTAATTGATTCATTATATTCTAATTTAGAACAAGAGTCTTTTTTGAAATCAGGCGAACAATTTTCAATTTCAAATTTTGAAAGTGAACGTAACCGCTTGACTACCGCTTTCAGAAATGAGGGCGCTTATCATTTTTCTGAAGATTACATCCGATTTGAAAACGATACTATTGGAACAAAAAATAATGTCAATATCAAATTGCAAATACAAGACAGAATCATTAGAAATGACGATTCAATTGCTCGTGTTCCGTTTCAAACATACCGCATAAAAAATATAAACATCTATACAGATGCTACTTTTGAAAACCGTTCAAAAGCCATTTCGGATTCTGTAAACTATGACGACTACACTCTTTATGCTTATTCTAAATTAAAATATAAGCCTAAAGCCTTAACAAATGCAATACTAATTGCAAAGGGTGAGGTTTTCAAAGATTTAGATCGTAGCAGAACTTATCGGTATTTAAATGAATTAAGAACCTTTAAATATCCAAATATTGAATACGTAGAAAACGCACAAGACACAACACTTACAGCTAATATTTTTTTGGTACCAAAGAAAAAATATGGCTTGGGCCTTGACGTCAATGTGTCTCAAAGTAATATCCAAAAAGTGGGGCTCTCGTTTACAACAGGCGTAGTGATTCGCAATATTTTTAAAGGAGCAGAAACCCTTCAGATTTCGGCATTAGGTGCTATTGGAGCGTCTAAAGACGGGGCAAAAGCTGAAAGCCGGTTTTTTGATATTAACGAACTCGGTGCAGATATTAAACTAAATATACCGCGTTTATTTTTCCCTTTAAATACGGACAAGATTATTCCAAAATACATGTCACCAAGTACACAAATAAGCGCTGGATTTACGGGGCAAACAAATATTGGTTTGGACAAACAAACCTTTAATAGTGTTTTTAGTTACAAGTGGTTTCCATCAGAAAAAGTTACAAATTCTTTAGATTTGGTTAATTTACAATACGTCAGAAACCTAAATCCAAACAATTATTTTAGCGTATATCAAAACTCCTTTAGTCGTTTACAGGCTATCGCTCTAGAATCCTATCCTACTCCGAATGACTTTTTAGGCACTGACAGCAACGGACAAGACATCCTTCTTGGATCTCGAGCTGATGAATTCATCGACCTCTTAAGTAACAACAGTTCGTACAGGGACTCAAATCCTTCTGAATACCAAACAGTGAGAGATATTCAGGAACGTAAAAACAGACTGGTTCAAGACAACTTCATTCTGGCAAGTAATTTTAATTATATCCGAGACAGTAGAGCAAATACTTTTGATACCAATTTTTCAATTTTTAGATTAAAATTTGAATTTGCGGGGAATCTTCTTTACAATGCTTCAAAATTATTAAATTTAGAAAACAACTCTCTAGGTGCTTATGAAGTAAGTGGAGTGCCCTTCTCTCAATATATTAAATCCGAAATAGACCATATAAAACTCTGGAATTTAGGACGCAGTAATGTATTGGCATTACATAGCTTTTTTGGGATTGCTGTTCCCTTAGGAAATGCTTCAAGCATTCCGTTTTCTAAAAGTTTTTTTGCAGGGGGTTCTAATGATAATAGAGCTTGGACCGCTTATAATTTGGGACCAGGAAGTTCTGATAATAACAATGAATTTAACGAAGCTAACTTAAAACTAGCCTTTAGTTTAGAGCACCGTTATAAGTTGTTTGGCAAACTCAATGGCGCTTTTTTTATGGATGCAGGAAATATTTGGAATGTGCTAGATGATGTTACAGACCCAAAAGCGACATTTGATAACCTTAAATCTTTAGAAGATATTGCTGTAGGAGCAGGAATTGGGCTGCGGTATGATTTTGATTTTTTTATATTTAGATTTGATACTGGATTCAAAGCTTATGAACCCAGTTATAGCAAAGGGAACCGTTGGCTTAACAACTTCAATTTCAGTAATGCTGTTTACAATATTGGAATCAATTATCCGTTTTAAAAGCTTTGGGGTAGCTACATCGTTTTCGCATAATAATACACTAATCGCACAGAATAAATTGTTCAAAATTGTTTAAAACATTACTTTTACGGCGCTAATTAAAACAAACACAATGAGTCACAACATCAAACCAGGCGTTGCAACAGGACGCGAAGTTCAAGAGATTTTTAAACTTGCTAAAGAAAAAGGATTTGCTCTTCCAGCAGTTAATGTTATTGGATCAAACACCATAAACGGCGTTCTAGAAACTGCAAAAGATTTAAATGCTCCCGTAATTATTCAATTTTCTAACGGAGGAGGACAATTTAATGCAGGAAAAGGACTTTCAAATGAAGGTCAAAAAGCAGCAATTGCAGGTTCAATCGCTGGCGCTAAACACATTCATGAAATGGCATTAGCTTATGGCGTTCCCGTAATTTTGCACACCGATCACTGTTCAAAAAAATTATTACCTTGGATTGATGGGTTATTAGATGCTAGTGAAGTTCATTTTGCACAAACTGGAAAATCATTATACAGCTCTCACATGATTGATTTATCTGAAGAGCCATTAGAAGAAAATATTGAAATATGTAAAACCTATTTGGAGCGTATGTCTAAAATGGGCATGACCTTAGAAATCGAATTAGGAATTACTGGAGGAGAAGAAGATGGCGTGGACAACAGCGATGTTGATGTTTCAAAATTATACACTCAACCTGAAGAAGTTGCTTATGCATATGAAGAGCTGAGCAAGGTAAGTGACCAATTTACAATTGCTGCTGCTTTTGGAAACGTTCACGGGGTTTACAAGCCTGGTAACGTAAAATTAACGCCGAAAATTCTTTTAAATTCTCAGGAATACATCACAAAAAAATATGGTGTCTCAGAAAACCATATAGATTTTGTATTTCACGGAGGATCAGGGTCTACTGTAGAAGAAATCAGAGAAGGAATTTCATACGGTGTGATCAAAATGAATATTGATACAGATATGCAATATGCATTTATGTCAGGTGTTCGTGACGATTTCAAAACCAATGCTGCTTATTTAGAAGCACAAATTGGAAATCCTGACGGGAGTGATGTGCCAAATAAAAAATATTATGACCCTAGACGATGGTTACGTGAAGGAGAAAAAGCATTCATTGCACGACTTAAAAAAGCATTTGAGGACCTAAATAATGTCGATACATTATAAAAATTACGTAGTTTTGTACTTTAATTTTACCGTTTAGACACTAATTATATGGCTTGGTTTAAAAGAAAAGACAAAGGAATTCAAACCCCTACAGAATCCAAACGAGATACACCCAAAGGACTTTGGTACAAATCTCCTACTGGAAAGGTAATTGAAACCGACGAACTAGAACGAAATTTCTATGTAAGTCCCGAAGATGGTTACCATGTTCGAATTGGAAGTAATGAATACTTTGAAATGCTCTTTGATGACAACTCATATAAAGAGTTAGACGCAGACGTTTCGTCTAAAGACCCTCTGAAATTTGTGGATAATAAAGCCTACACAGATCGTTTGAAAGCGGCTCAATCAAAAACAAATTTGAAAGACGCTGTGCGAACTGCTGTTGGAAAATCAAAAGGGAAAGCGCTTGTGATCGCTTGTATGGATTTTAGTTTTATTGGAGGATCAATGGGATCTGTTGTTGGTGAAAAAATTGCACGTGCTGCAGACCATGCGCTGGACAATAAATTACCATTTATGATTATATCCAAATCTGGTGGTGCGCGCATGATGGAAGCTGCTTTATCATTGATGCAACTTGCAAAAACATCTGCAAAACTTGCTCAACTCGCCGAAGCAAAAATCCCTTATATTTCGCTTTGCACCGATCCAACAACCGGGGGCACAACAGCCTCATTTGCAATGCTAGGTGATATTAACATCAGCGAACCAGGTGCACTTATTGGATTTGCAGGCCCTAGAGTCGTAAGAGATACTACTGGAAAAGAATTGCCCGATGGCTTTCAAACAGCAGAATTTGTAAAAGAACATGGATTTTTAGACTTTATTACGCCCCGCTGTGAGTTGAAAAATAAGATTAACCAATACATTGATTTAATTTCAAATCAACCGTTAAGAACCTAATTTTAAAACCCTTATATCATGAATAAATTTAAAACCCTTAGTACTTTATGTTTGACACTACTAACACTAGTTTCTTGCAACGAATTAGATGAATTAACAGAATTTGATGTCTCTCAAAATTTAAATGCAACCCTAAGAGTAGACATTACTGAAGATTCTGGAGGTGAACCACAAAGCTGGTCAGATTCTACTACTATTGATATCTCAGACAACGCTGAAATTCAGGCAAATCTTGATTTAATTGAAAGCGTAATGATTAATTCGTTAACATTTAAGATCCTTAATTTCGAAGGCGAAGAAAATGCTATGGTCACAGAAGCTTCCATTAGTTTTGGAGATACAACTATAGATGTTGAAGACATCAACCTAAATGATAACACAACAATATACAATTTAGGAACAACAGCACAACTCAACACAATTGCTAATACATTAAAAGATGTTTCTGAGATCACGATAGCCGTAAGCGGAACCGTTAGCAGCACACCTGTTAAGTTTGATGTCATCATTTCATTAGATGTTACTACGACCATTAATATATTGTAAGTAGACATCTCGATATATCTATAAAAAACGAACCTCTGGGTTCGTTTTTTTTTTTGCATAATATCTAATATTATCAGGACATTTGATTGTTCTAAATAAAAATACCAACTTGAGGGGATAAACAATCAAAAATCATTACCTTTGCAAACTAATTACGATAACCGTAGTTAACAGCATAAAAATTATTTAAACAATATTGGAATGTATTTAACAAAAGAAGCTAAAGAGAAACTCTTTAAAAAACACGGAAAAGATGCCAAAGATACGGGATCTTCAGAAGGACAAATTGCTTTGTTCACAGAAAGAATCAATCACTTAACTGAGCATTTAAAACAAAATCGTAAAGATTTTAATACCGAACGTGCATTAGTAAAACTAGTTGGAAAACGTCGTGCGTTATTAGATTACCTAATGAAAACTGATATCTTAAGGTATCGTGCAATCGTTAAAGAATTAGGATTAAGAAAATAATATTAAAAACCACGCACAAAGCGTGGTTTTTAGGTTTAAAACTTTTAAAATTCATAAGTATTAGAAGAAGCTAATTAGAGTTTTTCATTGGTCACACCACACAACTACAACAACACAACACCAATGTTTAATTAGAACAAAAAATTATGATACCAAAAGTATTTAAAGAGGTCATTGACCTTGGTGATGGAAGAGAAATCTCTATCGAAACGGGTAAGCTCGCAAAGCAGGCCCATGGATCAGTAGTCGTACAAATGGGAAAAGCCATGTTGTTATGTACTGTGGTCTCAAACTACAAAGCAAGTGATGTAAACTTTTTACCTCTAACAGTAGATTATCGCGAAAAATTTGCAGCAGCTGGTCGCTATCCAGGTGGATTCTTCAAAAGAGAAGCTCGCCCAAGTGATGGTGAAGTATTAACGATGCGTTTAGTAGATCGTGTTTTACGTCCATTATTCCCTAAAGATTATCACGCAGAAACCCAAGTAATGATTCAGTTGATGTCTCATGATGAGGATGTTATGCCAGATGCTCTTGCAGGTTTAGCTGCATCAGCAGCAATCCAATTAAGTGATTTTCCATTTGAATGTCCAATATCTGAAGTTCGTGTTGCACGTGTAAACGGTGAATTTGTAATCAACCCTAGCCGTGCACAACTAGCCGACTCTGATCTCGAAATGATGATCGGTGCCTCTGCAGATTCTGTGATGATGGTAGAAGGTGAAATGGATGAAGTTTCTGAAGAAGAAATGGCAGAAGCAATCAAATTTGCTCATGAAGCGATTAAAATTCAGGTGGATGCACAAATTCGTCTTGCAGAAGCATTTGGAAAGAAAGCCGTACGTGAATATGAAACTGCTGAAGTCAACGAAGAATTAGAAAAACGTATTCATGACATGGCTTATGACAAATGTTATGCCATTGCCAAAAAAGGAACTTCTAAAGCTGAACGTGGAGCAGCATTTGCTGAAGTAAAAGAAGAAGTTATAGCTTCTTTTACGGAAGAAGAAAATGAAGAGTTTGGACACTTAGTAAGTGGATACTATAGTAAAGCTGAAAAAGAAGCTGTACGTGAACTCACATTAAGCGAAGGTGTGCGTTTAGATGGCCGTCAAACAGACGAGATCAGACCAATTTGGTGTGAGGTTGATTACTTACCCTCTACACACGGTTCTTCAATTTTCTCACGTGGAGAAACACAAGCACTAGCCACAGTAACGCTAGGAACTTCAAGAGATTCAAATAAAATTGATATGCCTTCTTATGAGGGTGAAGAAAACTTTTACTTACACTACAACTTCCCTCCTTTCTGTACAGGTGAGGCACGTCCTTTAAGAGGGACATCTCGTCGTGAAGTAGGCCATGGAAATCTTGCACAACGTGGTTTAAAAGGTATGATCCCTGCGGATTGTCCTTACACAGTTCGTGTGGTTTCTGAAGTTTTAGAATCAAACGGTTCGTCTTCAATGGCAACTGTTTGTGCGGGTACAATGGCATTGATGGATGCAGGGGTTAAAATTGAACGACCTGTCTCTGGTATTGCCATGGGATTAATTTCTGATGGCGACCGTTACGCTGTATTATCTGATATTTTAGGTGATGAAGATCACTTAGGCGATATGGATTTTAAAGTAACGGGTACTTCAAAAGGAATTACAGCCTGTCAAATGGACATTAAAATCAAAGGATTGTCTTACGAAATTCTTGTGAATGCTTTAAAACAAGCACGTGCAGGACGTTTACATATCCTTGATAAATTGACTGAAACCATTGCTGCGCCAGCTGCAAAAGTGAAGTCACACGCTCCAAAAATGGTAACTCGAGTAATTCCAAATGAATTTATTGGAGCACTTATTGGACCTGGTGGAAAAGTCATTCAAGAACTTCAAAAAGCTACAGGAACTACAATTGTAATCAACGAAGATCCAGTTACAGAAGAAGGAATTGTTGAAATCTTAGGAACAGATCAAGACGGTATTGATGCTGTAATTGCTAAGATTGATTCTATAATGTTTAAACCTAGTCTCGGAAACACTTATCAGGTTAAAGTGATTAAAATGCTTGACTTTGGAGCTGTTGTAGAATACATGGATGCCCCTGGAAACGAAGTGTTACTTCACGTAAGTGAACTGGCATGGGAGCGTACTGAGAACGTCTCTGACGTTGTGAACATGGGAGATGTTTTTGATGTGAAGTATTTTGGACAAGATCCAAGAACACGCAAAGAGAAAGTATCGCGTAAAGCATTGTTAGAAAAACCCGAAGGGTATGTTGCAAGACCACCAAGAGATGACAAACGTTCTGGTGGACGTGACAATCGCAAACGTGATAATAGACGTTAATAGCTATTAAAAATTAGATAATTCAATTAAAAAAACCGTTTTTAAAATTTAAAAACGGTTTTTTTTGTAACATATCGTACCAATTGTTCGTATAACCTAGTGACATAACCAATTAACCTTTCTAAATCAAAAACTTTTAAATGAGACAGCTAAAAATTACCAAGCAGGTTACCAACAGAGAAACAGCATCCCTAGATAAATACCTTCAAGAAATTGGAAAAGTTGATTTAATTACTGCTGATGAAGAAGTGGAATTAGCACAGCGTATAAAAGCTGGTGATCAAATTGCTTTAGAAAAATTAACTAAAGCCAATTTGCGTTTTGTGGTCTCTGTAGCAAAGCAATATCAAAACCAAGGATTAACTCTTCCCGATTTAATTAACGAAGGAAATTTAGGATTAATCAAAGCCGCTCAACGTTTCGACGAAACTCGTGGATTCAAATTTATCTCTTATGCGGTATGGTGGATTCGGCAATCTATACTTCAAGCATTGGCAGAACAATCGCGTATTGTTCGTTTGCCTTTAAATAAAATTGGTTCAATCAATAAAATAAACAAAACCTATGCGTTTCTTGAGCAATCTCATGAACGTCCGCCTAGTGCTGAAGAAATTGCCAAGGAATTAGATATGACTATTAATGATGTTAAGGAATCAATGAAAAATTCTGGGCGTCACGTCTCCATGGATGCACCTTTAGTTGAAGGTGAAGATTCAAACTTATACGATGTATTACGCAGTGGAGAATCCCCTAATCCAGATAAAGATTTATTACATGAATCGTTACGTACAGAAATTGAACGGGCTTTAGAAACCCTCACACCAAGAGAAGCAGATGTCATCCGCTTATATTTTGGTCTCGGAAACCAACACCCGATGACCTTAGAAGAAATTGGTGAAACCTTTGATCTTACTCGAGAAAGAGTGCGTCAAATTAAAGAAAAAGCCATTCGACGTTTAAAGCACACCTCGAGAAGTAAAATTTTAAAAACCTATTTAGGTTAATAACAAAACCCCTGCCAATTGGCAGGGGTTTATTTTTTATATTATTTTTGTAATTCAAATACGACACACATGAGTACTACCAAAATAGCACCTTCAATTTTAGCCGCTGATTTTGCCAACCTTCAAAGGGACATTGAAATGGTCAACTCAAGTGAAGCCGACTGGTTTCATATCGACATTATGGATGGTGTTTTTGTACCTAATATTTCTTTTGGAATGCCCGTTTTAAAAGCAATAACACAACATGCTAAAAAAACAATTGATGTGCATTTAATGATTGTAGATCCTGATCGTTACATCAAAACCTTTGCCGATTTAGGAAGTGATATTCTCACTGTGCATTACGAAGCGTGTACACACCTACACAGAACTCTTCAAGCGATAAAAGCTGAGGGAATGAAAGCCGGAGTGGCCTTGAATCCACACACAAACATTGCTGTTCTTGAAGACACCATTAATGACATTGACTTGGTATGCATTATGAGCGTCAACCCAGGTTTTGGCGGACAAAGTTTTATAGAAAATACCTACAAAAAAGTAAAACAACTCAAAGCACTAATCAATGCAAAAGGGGCTTCGACCCTGATAGAAATCGATGGTGGTGTGACCTCTTCAAATGCTAAAGCCCTTAAAGATGCAGGCGCCGATGTATTGGTAGCTGGAAGTTTTGTGTTTAAAAGTTCTGAACCTACAAACACCATTACAACACTAAAGCAAATCACAACTGCTTAACTCGCATTAACTTTATAATTCTCCATACCCGTAGTTATATCCGTAGTTATAACTATATCCATACGATCTATTTTCTTTTACACCATTAATAACGTAGCTCATATTTTTAAGGCGTTCTGTTTTACATAAATTGACTGAAAATGGTATGAGTTTTTTATCGGTATGGTTCGCACGTACTGCACAAATTGTAGCATCCGCTTGATCGGCGATTAACAAGGTATCCGTTACTAAAATCGTTGGCGCTAAATCAATAACGATATAATCGTAAATTGCCCTAGCTTCATTTATAAGCGTCTCAAAATTTCCATTTGCCAATAGAAATGCAGGGTTTGGAGGAATTGCACCAGAAAACAAGGTGTCGTGATTCTGTTGTTTTTTGAATACTTTAAGGGTACATGCCTTCCAATCCAGCGTAGGGTCTATTAGATAATTTGATAATGACTGCAGTTCCGACATTTCCAACAAAGCCGGCAGATTTAACCTTTGGATTATTGGGGTCAATAATAATGATATCATTGGGGTATATATAATAGCTATCGGAATTCATCCACTCTGTCGCTGTTAAATCAATGTGAAAAACAGTACGTTTATGATTTATTTCTCGAATTAATTTAATGTTTTTTCTTTGGCCATTTATGGTTAAATCTCCTGCCAAACCAATCGCCTGAAGAAAAGTTAGTTTAGATTCCGTAAAATTATACGTTCCAGGGCTAACAACTTCCCCTAAAACAGTAAACTTAGCGTTGAGTAAACGCACATTAACAACGGGCTGAATGAGGTGACCTTCGGATTCTAAACGCTCTTTAATGGTAGCAGCCAATTGAAAAGGCGTTTGGTTTTGAACTGATAAGGTGCCGAGTTGTGGAAATTCAATGGTCAACTGTTCCGAAACCTCATAGCCCTCCAAACGAAGTAATTCTAAGCTAGCGGCACTGACCTCAGACCCAAGTCCTTTGTTGTAAGGGATGGCTGCTGAGGGTTCTAAAGCACCAACCGTAATTTTTAGAATATCATTGGCTTGAATTGAGGGAGTCTTAAAGTGGAGTTGAACAGGATTGTCTCTATTAATATCTTGAAGATACAGCGTGTCTTTTTTACTGCGGCAAGACATCAGTACGAGAAAAATGCATAAACTTAAAATACAATATGCCAACAACTTAAAAAATAAATAAACACACTAGAAGATATGCTTATTGATAGTTCAGGAAGTATCTCTTTAAATTGTTTAACTAATTTATAGTTTATTTTACGCCCCCCGAAATACATAAAAACTAATGCGGTAAAAAATATGTTTACAGCTTGAAAAACGACCAATGGATACACCCCAATTTTTGTTATGAACAGCAAACCAATTACAGTTATAATTTTTGAATAAATACTAATTTTTAGAACCAAACCAGAATCTCCAAAAGAATTAATTATTGAACCGTAATAATGAATCATCGGTTCCAAAAACGCTCCTAAACACAGGATTTGGAAAAAAGGGGTTATATTTGTCCATTTTTCTGTTAATAGGACTACAATAATTTCGTGGGCATTAAATATTAAAAATAATAATAAGGGGACATAAAAATATGCTATTAATTTATTTATCCTTAATATGATCATTTTAAACCTATATATATATCTACCTACCTTTGTAAATAATGGGTAAGAAACCTTACCTATTGACTTCCCAACTAAAATTGTAGGTAACCTTTGAAAGGTTATAGCTCTATTGTAAAAACCCAAAATGCTTGCTGAATAGTATTTACCTATCAACACACTATAAATATCATTAAAAAAAGCATTCAGCATGTATGTTATCATAAGTTTATATCCGAAGAAATAATGATATTTTAGCTTCTCTACATCAAACATCAACATTGGTCTCCAATCACTGTAAACCCAATATAAGATAGATGCAAAAAATGGATATAAAACCTTCATAAAAACGATTGCCCAAACTCCATAGTCTTTATATGCTAAGACTAATCCAATTAAACTACTTATTAATAATGAAGGTATTTGAATGAGCATTTGCTTTCTGAAATTCATGTTGATTGTTAGAATAGCTTTCTGAACAACAGAGAAAGAGCCGAAAATAATTGCAATAGAAAAAACTCTTAAAATATTTATTAGTTCAGTTCTATTATAAAAATCTGCTACATATGGAGCTAAAACATAAAATATCAAATAAATAACAAATGCAGATATAATATTTAAATAGAAAACTGTAGAAAAATCGGCTTGCTGGGGTTCTTTTGTTCTTATTAATGATTTTCCTAAACCAGAATCAACTAATAAATCTCCTAGGCCAATAAATACTGCAATCATGGCTATTAACCCAAAATCCTCAGGAACAAGTAATCTAGCAATTAAAATTTGAACTACAAATCCTAGTCCCTTAACCCCTAATTGCTCTGTAAAAGTCCAAAATAATCCATTTAATACTTGTTTCTTAAAAGCCATTGTTAGTTTTAGAGTTCATACCTTCATCCTCAATCAAATACGTACCCAAATTGGGACACATTGGATTTCCAAATCCAATCATTATTAAAAAATTTGTATATATTACTATTATGCGCTTTCGTTACTTGCAATAATAAGACTTATACCACTTCACGAAGGCATCCACTCCAACGTCTAAAGTTGTAGAAGGTTGATAGTCATAGTCTGTTTTTAAATGCGCTACATTTGCCCAAGCCTGGCTAACGTCGCCCGCTTGCATGGGCATCATGATGCGTTGCGCTGTTTTACCTGTAGATTTTTCAATTGTATCGATAAAATCTAAAAGCGAAATGGGCTGACTATTTCCTATATTATAGACCTTGTAGGTCGATTTTCCTTTGGAAGGTTTTAAAACTATCGTTTCAACTCCATCAATAACATCATCAATATAAGTGAAGTCTCGCGACAATTTACCATTATTAAATACCTTTATGGGTTGGTTGTTCAAAATGGCTTCTGTGAATAAAAACAAAGCCATATCCGGACGTCCCCAAGGTCCATAAACCGTAAAAAACCGTAATCCAATAGTTTCAATAGCATACAAATGGCTGTAGGAATGCGCCATTAACTCGTTCGATTTTTTGGTCGCTGCATACAAGCTAATTGGCTGATCTACCGTGGTTGTTTCTTCGTAAGGAACGGACTCATTATTCCCATATACACTCGAGCTACTTGCATAAACCAAACGCGGTACTTTGTGATGACGGCAACATTCTAAAATGTTTAGAAATCCAGAGACATTACTATCGATATAGGCTTCTGGATTTTCAATAGAGTACCGCACACCTGCTTGCGCTGCAAAGTTGCATACGGTATCAAATTGATGAGTTTCAAAAAGTTTGGGCAAAGCCTGACGGTCTTGAAGGTTTAGACGCATAAATTGAAACATCTCATTATGAGTTTCACTTGAACTAATTGTATCAAAATGTTCAGCTTGCGAACGAGATATTCCTAGCGCTTTAAGTCTCGCATATTTTAGATCAGCACCATAATAGGACATATTATCCAACCCAACCACCTGATGGCCTTGTGCCAAAAGGCGTTTACAAAGGTGAAAACCAATAAAACCTGCTGCACCTGTGACTAAAATTGTTTGTGGTCGCAAATTATTTTCCGATAGCGTTGTATATAAATCCAATAGATTCTAGATGGTCTTTATCTAAAATATTTCGTCCATCAAAAACAAAAGCTGGCTTTAGCATCCCCTCGTATATTTTTTGCCAATCATAGGCTTTAAATTCATCCCACTCGGTAATCACTGCGATTGCGTGTGTGCCTTTTAAAGCCTTATATGGCGTATCTTGAACTTCTAAAAATTTACTGTTTTTCAGTTCAGTTCTGCTATTTAAGGCATTCAAATCTGAATACATTTGAGTGGCAGTTACTTTCGGATCAAAAACTTGTATTTGTGCTTGCTCTTCAATAAGATTATCCGCAATATAAATCGCTGCAGATTCTCTGGTGTCATTGGTATCTTTTTTAAAAGCCCACCCTAAGAATCCTATTTTCTTTCCAGCCACAGTTCCATATAAGGACGTTACGATTTGTTTTGCAAAACGACTGCGTTGGTGGTTATTCATGATAATCACTTGCTCCCAATAATCGGCAGCTTCCTCTAATCCTAAGGATTTACATATATAGACTAAATTTAGAATGTCTTTTTGAAAACAAGAACCTCCAAAGCCAACGGAAGCTTTCAAGAATTTTGGACCGATCCGTGAATCTGTCCCAATAGCTTTAGCTACATCATCTATATTAGCCCCTGTAGATTCACATAACTCCGTCAACGCATTAATTGAAGATACGCGTTGTGCTAAAAATGCATTAGCCGTCAATTTAGACAATTCAGATGACCATAAATTAGTGGTGATAATCTGATCTTTAGGGACCCAAGTCGCATATATATCGACTAGATTTTGAATGGCTTTAAGTCCATTTTCTGTTTGGTCACCGCCAATCAAAACACGGTCTGGCGCTTCTAAGTCTTGTATTGCAGTGCCTTCTGCAAGAAACTCTGGATTTGAAAGAATTTCAAAATTCACTCCCGTGCCCGTATTTTCTAAGATATCCTTAATGGCTTGAGCCGTTTTTACAGGCAATGTTGATTTTTCTACAACTATTTTATCAGTTGTTGCGATCTTGGCAATCTGTCGTGCACAAAGTTCTACATATTGCAAATCTGCTGCCATACCCTTTCCAGCACCATAGGTTTTGGTAGGCGTATTAACCGATATAAAAATCATATCGGCTTCAGTAATTGCACTATCGACATTAGTGGAGAAAAATAAATTTCTGCCACGTGCTTCAGCAATAACGGCATCTAACCCTGGTTCAAAAATAGGGAGCTTATCTAAATCTTCTGAATTCCAAGCATCAATACGATCTTGATTTACGTCGACTACAGTAACTTTAATGGAGGGGTTTTTTTGGGCAATAACGGACATCGTTGGCCCTCCTACATACCCAGCTCCAATACAACAAATTGTACTTATACTCATTTTTGGTTAATTCTTAAAACGTTCCCAATACCATTCAACAGCGTTTTTTAGGCCGCTTTCAAAGTTATGAGTTGGTTTGTAATTTAATAATTTAATTGCTTTTTCAATAGAAGCTTGAGAGTGAGGGACATCTCCGAACCGCTCTGGACCATGAATCACTTGAACATTTGCAATCGCTGAGTCAAATTTAGATAAATATTTCTTCAAATTATGCACAAGTTGTACTAAAGTTGTTCGATCTCCTACTGCTGTGTTATATATTTGATTTAAGGCCAGAGGATTATTGGTTGTTAGTGCTAAAAAATTCATCTGAATGACGTTATCAATAAACGTGAAATCTCGAGAAAAAGAGCCATCTCCATTAATTCGTGGAGATTCATGATTTAAAAGCTGTATTACAAATTTTGGAATTACAGCCGCATACGCCCCTTTTGGGTCTTGTTTTTTTCCAAACACATTAAAATACCGCAATCCGACAGTATCTAAATCATAACTCGTTTTGAAAATTGTAGCATATAATTCATTAACATATTTTGTAATTGCATAGGGCGATAAAGGTGCTCCAATTTGGTCTTCTATTTTTGGGAGTTTCGTCGCGTCTCCATAAGTAGAACTACTAGCCTTGTAGGCATGAAGTTATTTGTAAAAAACAAAGACTTTAGAGCAGATGTATGGTCTCACAAAGCTGAAGTTATACAACTTTTGAAAAGTGATGATTTGGTATAAAATACTGTATCCATTAAAATTTAAAGAGCACACTCCAATTGAGTTATTCGTCGAAGACTTTGCTTTTTAATTGCTTTTCGGAATTGTTTTTTTTTGCAAGTTATTATGGTATCTTCGTGGAATGAAACAATCTATTTTATTACTTATTGGAATTTTAGGGTTTTTCGCCTTAAGTGCGCAAGAAACAGTGGTGATTTATGCCATCAACGATCCCCATGGAAGTATTGATAATTTTCCTCGACTAAAAAAGTTAATCGATAATGACCGCGCTCAAAATAGTAAAGTATTTTTCGTTAGTGCTGGAGATCTTTTTTCTGGAAATCCTATAGTTGACTATCACGAAAACAAAGGATTCCCAATGATTGATTTATTAAATGACTGTGGACTAGACATTTCCGTGATTGGAAATCACGAATTTGATTATGGTCAGGAGGTTTTGAATGCACGTATTGAACAAGCTCAATTTCCTTTTGTATGTGATAACGTAAGTGGTGCTAGCGGTGCATTAGAAACTGTCAACGGCTTTGAACTCATTACAAAAGATGGTTTCACCATTGCTTTTGTTGGCGTAGTAGAGACTGGAAGCCCTGGCTTGCATCCCTTAACACATCCAAAAAAAGTCCAAGGACTGACTTTTACTGAAGGACTCGACAGTTTCCAAAATTATGAAAATCTCAAAACAGATAATGGTGCAGATCTTTTGGTAGCGCTGACACACTATGGCTCTTACAAGGATCGTAAAATCTTAGAAAATTATTCATTTGTGGATTTGGTTATCGGAGGGCATACCGATCAAGAATATGGGTATTTTTATGAAAATGGATACATGCTGATGTCTGGGAAATATTTAGAAAAAGTATCAAAAACAACTCTTACCGTAACTAACAATGCCATAACTGATTTTAATTTTGAGCTTATCGATTTATCTGATACCACAATGGAATTTGACCAAACCGTGAAAACCAAAGTTGATAACTACAATAATCAGCCTGAATTTTATACAGTCATTGGCGAATCTGAAATTCCACATTCCGGAAACGAAACAGCATGTCTATACACCGATGCGCTGCAAACCATAACGGGCGCTGATTTTGTGATTCAAAATATGGGAGGAATTAGAGCAAATTTAGACGAAGGAGATATCACACCGTTTGACGTTTACTCTATTGATCCGTTTGGCAATAGTTTGGATACTTTTGAAATGACGATTACGGAACTAAGAACGTTTTTAAACGCTTTCCGATCTTCTTTCTCCTATTCAACTACACTCGAAATCAGTAAAGATCAAAACCAAATTTTACAGTTTAGCAAGGATGGGATTACTTTAGAAGACACTGATGTTGTAAATTTTAGTCTGAACGACTATATTTCAAATGTATATAAAGACTATTTTCCAGAGCCTTCATTCACTTATGAAAAAACAACCGCAGAATACATCATTGAATACATACGTGATATTCATCAAGGCGCCATCAATTATGAGAATTGCAACCAAAGAGAAAGTACCTTAAGTACTACTCAAAAACGAGCCATTTTAAAACTTCATTTTCAAAGTCCTGTCGGTGAATTCATTTCTTTGGATACTGAATTGTTAGGAACGTTAACCCTATACGATATTCATGGAAAACTTGTTCTGAGTACTAAAGATGAGGCACAAACATATGTAGGTTTTCTTTCACCAGGAATGTATTTTGTGCAACTCAGCATTGGTTCAGAGCTGTATACGGGCAAGCTATTAAAAAAGTAAAATAACGAGGTTGTTAAATTTATAAATAACAAATACATAATAAACATTTTATAAGTTAAAAGTATATCGAAATACTTCACATACAAAACCTCACTAGCTTGAGTGAGGTTTTAAGGTCCAAAATCTTGAAAGTTCAAATGCTCTAAATTGTGCTTATGAAGACCGTAATATTGGAGACAACATGAAGCCGATCAACTATTCAGACATTGATAAATATTGAGAATATTTCAATTATGAGGTTGTATTTAAAGAAAATACAGTACAATAAAATACGATTACATATAGCATTTTCGGGAAAATATCGGGAAAATACTAAATAAAAAAAGCATAAAACATTGATTTCAAATGCTTTATGCTTAATATTCGTGACCCAAACATACAGTAGTTCAGACTTTTTGAGTGAAATTAGTGATATATACTCAAAAAAAATATTCCCAGAAATAAAAAATTATTTTTGGGAATAATCTGTGACCCAAAAATACAGTAGTTCAGACTTTTTAGTATCTTTGAATTTAGTTATTACCAATTAACATCAAATATTAGGCGTAAAAAATATTATTATTAAGTATTAAAACCTTAAATTTGAACTAAACTTTACATTGTGAAAAAATAATTAATTTAGTAACAGCGCCATTATTCTTATCTATTTTAGTTTTATCTTGTTCAAGTTCGGAGGCAGATGAATCAGAAACGATACAATTCGACAGTACCCCTCCCATAATTACATTAATTGGAGAATCAACTATTGAAATCTTTAGAAATTCTAATTTTGTTGACCCTGGTGCAACAGCATATGATGATAATGATGGGGATCTATCTAGCTTAATTGAAATCATAGGATATGTGTTGACTGATGTTAATGGAGAATATATTATAACTTATAGAGTAAGCGATGCTGCTGGAAATACAACTCAAGTTGATAGGACAGTTATTGTTTATGATGATGGAAATCCACTTGTCGGGGATATTGCAAATGGAGGTGTGGTTTTTTGGGTAAACCCAGATGATAACACACACGGTTTAGTTGCTGCAATAAACTGTGAATCCCCCAGTTTAAACCTTCAGATACTACCCTGGAGACCAGATTTTAATTTATCAGATTGTACATACTTTGGCCCATATTCTTTGATTGGAAATACAGAAATTGGAGGAGGTTTAGAAAATACAAATAGAATAATAGCTCTGAATACTGGATGTGATAGAGGTGAAAAAACTAACTACGCAGCGTATTTCGCAAGAAATTACAAAGGGGGTGGTTATAATGATTGGTATTTACCTAACTTAACTGAAGTTGAACTATTTAATGAAAGTTTCTCTCAGACAAGGCGGGCTGTATTTAGAGAAAATTGTGACCAAGGGGTTGGTTGGGAATATTACTTTGCTTATCAAAATACAGAAGTTTGGAGTTCGAATGGAGTTTTGGATAACGTAATAGCGTCTCAAAGACAAACCCACGCTACAGCTGGGATTATAAGTGCTCCTTATCCATTTTATTCGAGGAAATTTGATAAACTAGAAAAAAAACTTGTTTTACCCATAAGAGCATATTGATTTTATGGGAAATTTTATTTTACTTTTATAAAACAATAAAAATGTTCTGATAATCTATTTATTGTGGTATGACAATAATTTATTTATCATTTCGAAATCGAAAATCCTGCTAAAATACCCACAGCTCCAGCCATTACATGTTTTAACTGCTGATCTCTTTTATGGCTTTTGAATTTATTATTTTCTGTTGCCAATGCCTGGTTTATTTCGTTTTGCCTTTTTAGCTTTTCTACTTGGTCGGCATTTATCGCTTTTTGTTCTTTTAGTTGATAGATAAGCTCATGATTTTCATTTTGGATTTGAGTGCGATGGTTCATTTCCATCTCTACTCAAAAATCTGCATTTTCGATTTGAACTGACAAATTAGCATTTTTCTTTTTTTCAAGTCGTAAATTTTCTGCTAATTTTTTTTCTTTAGGTGAAAGCATGCCTATGTAATCGTATTGGTTTTTAAAACACATTACTAAATTGTACATAAATTCCGATAAAGACACCTTGGAGAATTAGACAGCACTATTTACAAAAAGTTTAAAGACAAGTATGAGACTCAAAAAGACAAACTACAGTTAAAAATTGAAAATCCATCACTTAGTAGTTCGAACCTTGAATTGGCCATTGATAAAGCCCTTACTTTATCCGAATCTCTTGAGAAGATCTGGGTTGATGGAGATTTAAAACAACGACAGAAACTGCAAAATTTAGTCTTTCCATCCGGATTGGGTTACGACAAGTCAAACGACCAAGTTCGAACCCCAAAAGTGAACGCTGTTTTTGGCTCAATTCCGATTTTATCGAAGGAAATTTCAAATATAAAAAAAGGAGAACCAATTCCTGTGAATCAATTCTCCGATTTAGTGACCTCGGCAGGATTCAAACCTGCAACCTCTTGAGCCGTAATCAAGTGCACTATTCAGTTATGCTACGAGGCCATTTTGAGGGTGCAAATATAAGGT